>Ga0256794_1000032_pt1 | contig 101634 bp, 91 predicted proteins | sample MC6MC0945MT_FD_186352 | JGI IMG/M metagenome (GOLD analysis project Ga0256794, IMG submission 186352) | Metatranscriptome of enriched soil aggregate microbial communities from Iowa State University, Ames, United States - MC6-MC0945-MT... | ecosystem: Environmental > Terrestrial > Soil >... | reverse complement strand
CGCGCGTCAGGCAGCGGAGCAAGCGCGTCTCGCCGAAGAAGCGCGCAAAGCCGAAGAAGCGAAGCAGGCAGAGGCAGCACGTCAGGCAGCGGAGCAAGCACGCCTCACGGAAGAAGCCCGCAAGGCTGAAGAGGCGAAACAAGCCGAGGAAGCGCGCAAGGCAGCCGAGCAGGCGCGCCTCGCTGAGGAAGCTCGCAAGGCCGAAGAAGCGAAGCAGGCTGAGGAAGCGCGTCAGGCAGCGGAGCAAGCGCGTCTCGCCGAAGAAGCGCGCAAAGCCGAAGAAGCGAAGCAGGCAGAGGCAGCACGTCAGGCAGCGGAGCAGCAACGCCTCGCGGAGGAAGCCCGCAAGGCCGAAGAAGCGAAGCAAGCTGCCGACGCACAACGGAAAGCCGACGAGGCCAAGAGCTTGGCCGAAGCGCAGGCAAAAGCCGAGGAAGCCAAGAAGGCCGAGGCCAACCGCGAGCATGCCGCTGCCGTTGATGCGGAACCGGACGGCGAGCCGTCGGCCGAACCGATGCCCCCCGAAGCAATCCCGTCCCCGGGAACCGACGCCGCGCAAAAACTTCCGCCCAGCACCTCCGGCGAGGAATCGGATTCAGATCTGCAGGAGGAGACGGCGCAAGCCCCCGTCAAATCGCAGCAGAACCACGCAAACCATGTGCGCCGCGCCGCGACGAAACGCTGGATATCGCGGATGCATCGCGATCGCTGTCCGTCGTCCGGACGCCGGATTACTCCGCCCGGCTATTACAGGGTTCAGAGCGGCGACAGTCTGTGGCGGATTTCGCGGCGGCATTATCGGGCGGGCGCACGCTATCGCCGGATCTATCGCGCCAATCGATCGCGGATTCGCGATCCGGACCTCATTTATCCATGCCAGATGATCTACGTGCCGCGCCGCCACTGATGGACATTCGCGGTCACTAACTCTATTTCAACGCGATGCAAACACCACCTCCAAGCGGCGCTGCCGGACGCGGCGGGCTTTTGGCGCGCTTTACGCCGTCGAGCGAGACGAGCCGCGTCATGCGCGCCCTGTGGCCGTACGTCTGGCCGCACAATCGGCCCGACTTGCAGCGCACCGTTATCTGGTCGCTGGTTCTGATCGTCATTGCCAAGGCGGTGACGGTCGGCGTGCCGTTCACGCTCAAGTGGGCAACCGACGCGCTCGTCGCCGCGACCGGCGGCAATGTGCCCGCCAGTCAAACGCTGCCCTGGTTGATCGGCGCGCCGGTGCTCGCCAGCATCTTCTATGGCTTGGCGCGCATCGTGATGTCGCTGCTCGTGCAAGTTCGCGAGGGCATGTTCGCGCGCGTCGCGATGCACGCCGTCCGAACGCTGGCGCTGGCGACGTTCGAGCACATGCATCGGCTATCGCTGAGATTTCATCTTGAGCGCAAGACGGGCGGCCTGACGCGCGTGCTCGAACGCGGCCGGGCGGGCATCGAAAACATCAGCCGCATGGCGCTGATGACGCTGATCCCGACGATCGTCGAGTTTCTGATGATCATCGTCGTCTGCGCCGTCGAATTCGACTGGCGTTATATCGCGACCATCGTCGGAATGATCGTCTGCTATCTCTGGTTCACGGTCCGCGCCACCGACTGGCGGCTACAGATCCGCCGCGCCATGAACGAAAGCGATACCGACGCCAACACCAAGGCGGTCGATAGCCTGCTGAACTACGAGACCGTCAAATACTTCGGCGCCGAGCAGCGCGAGGCCGACCGCTACGACAAGTCGATGGCGCTCTACGAGAAGGCCAGCATTAAAACGTATACGTCGCTTGCCGTCCTGAACTCGGGTCAGGCGATCATCTTCACCGTCGCCTTGACGATCTGTCTGGTGATGGCGGCGAACGACGTGCTCGCCGGTACTTCGACCGTCGGCCGCTTCGCGATGGTCAACCTGCTGATGCTGCAACTTTTCATGCCATTGAACTTCATGGGCATGGTCTATCGCGAGATCAAACAGGGACTGACCGACATCGAGCGCATGATGGAAGTGCTCGATCAGAATCCCGAAGTCGCTGACCGGCCCCACGCACAGCAACTGGCGATCGACGGCGGCACGATCCGCTTCGATCACGTCGGGTTTTCCTACGATCCCGGCCGCCAGATTCTGAAGGACGTCTCGTTCGACGTGCCGGCCGGCAAGATGGTGGCGATCGTCGGTCCGTCAGGCGCCGGAAAGTCCACGGTCAGCCGCCTGATCCTGCGCTTCTACGATGTCACCAGCGGCAAGGTGACGATCGATGGCCAGGATATTCGCGACGTCACGCAGGCATCGCTGCGTGCCGCCATCGGAGTCGTGCCGCAGGACACGGTGCTGTTCAACGACACGATCTTCTACAACATCAAATACGGCCGCGCCGATGCGACGGACGAAGAAGTGTTCGCCGCCGCCAGGATGGCGCAGATCGACGAGTTCGTGAAAACGCTGCCCGACGGCTACGATACGATGGTCGGCGAACGGGGCTTGAAACTTTCCGGCGGCGAGAAGCAGCGCGTCGCGATCGCGCGCACCATTCTGAAGGCGCCGCCGATCCTCATCCTCGACGAAGCGACGAGTGCACTCGATAGTCATACCGAGAAGGAAATTCAGGACGCGCTGGATCGCGTTTCGAAGGACCGGACGACGGTCGTCATCGCGCATCGCCTTTCGACGATCATCCACGCCGATACGATCCTTGTGCTTGAAGCGGGCCGCGTCGTCGAGCAAGGCACGCATGCCGAACTCATCGCGAAAAACGGACTCTATGCAAGTCTGTGGGCGCGTCAGCGGCAAGCGGAGAAGGCGCGCGAGGAATTGGCACATGCCTTGGAAGAGGCGGGTGAAAGTAAGCGCGCGGTCGACGCGGCGCTGTTTGAGACTGAGCCGAACTGACCCCGAGACAGGGGTCGGGAAAACCTGTCCCGGGGTCGATGCGAGTTCCGGCGCGTGTCCCCCCAAGGGCGGCGCAGCGGAACTCGGTTCCGTTACGGAGTGACCTTCGCGACCTCCGCATCGAGTCTCTTCTTCGCCAGGCCCGTTGCCGAGAACGCCTTTATCGTGTCGAGGTTGACCGGCTTGCCGACCTGCACCAGCGCCACCATGCCCATGCCGTAGTGCGGCAGGCATTTGAAGACGTAAAGCCCTTCCTTTTCGGCCTTGAAAACCACGTCCTTGCTGAAGGCGCCCCGCACTTCCGGCGCCCCCTCGACCCACGCTCCCTTGACGCTTTCCGCGTTGTGGCCCTTGTCGGTCGGAACGAACTTCACGGTGTCGCCGACCTCGACCTTCACAAAGCTCGGCTGGAAAGCCATGCGATTGCCGGCAGCGTCCTTGTTGAGCATTTCGATGATGTGTTCCGCCGCGAAACCCGCGCGCGGTAGTGCAAAGGCCGCCACCGTAATGCTGCTCGCCAGCAGGATCTGATGAGAGAGTTTCAAGGCGTCTTCCTCCGGTCGGATTATTGTTTCCATAAAAAGTATAGAATAAGCATCGCGTTCACTCAAGATCGCCGGGGCGCTTGCGGCAGCGACGTAGCGAAGCAACCCGGCCGCTGCGACTGGCGGCGGGAGTTCCTGCAATCGAATAGAAAAAACGCCGGAAACTTATCCCCGGTGCTTCGGCGGCTGTTAGACTGCCCGCCAAGGTTCCTTGTTTCCAACCGGATGAAACGCAATTGGCCGCTGACGACGTCACTGCATTTTTGAAGAAGGTCGTGCTCGCCATTTGGCGTGCGGCGATCGTGGCGCTCTGGGTTGTGCGCGAGGTGTTGCGCACGGCGTGGAGGATTGTACGCGGACCATTGATTGCGGCGATGAATGTGGTCGCCGCGCTGATCGTCCTCTTCGAGGAATGGGGATGGCGGCCGCTCTCCGATCTTCTCGCTCGCCTCGCGAAATACGCGCCGATCGCTGCGATCGAGCGCTGGATCGCCGGGCTTCCGCCCTACGCGGCGCTTGTCACCATCGCGCTGCCGACGACGCTGCTGTTGCCGTTGAAGCTCGTTGCCGTCTGGCTGTTGGCCAATGAGCATTTCCTGACCGCGACGCTGCTGTTTCTCGGTGCCAAGGTGGCGTCAACGGCATTGATCGCGCGTGTGTTCATCCTGACCAAGCCGGCGCTGATGCGGATCGGCTGGTTTGCGGTCGCTTACGATTGGTTCGTGCCGTGGAAGGACGCGCTGTTCGCGCAGATCCGGCAATCCTGGGTCTGGCGTTATGGCCGGATGGTGAAGACCCGCATCAAACTCAACATCGCGCGCGCCTGGACGCGGACCAAGCCGCGCCTCGCCGCTCTCTGGCGCCGCTGGACGACGCGCAAACTGCCGCGGCTGCTGCGAAGTGATTCGCCAAATCCGTCGGCACACGCATCATCTTCCGCGACCCGGAACGGCTTGCCGCACAACGTCCAGCGATCGGAATTGCGTGATGCTTCGGACAAAATGTAGCGAATGCCGGTCAGTGCACGGCCTATGGTTGCTGACACGCAACAGAGCCTTTCGGGAAAGTAGCGAAGCGCACCATTCGCGATTGCTCGAATGTTGACTGTGAAGCTCCACTATTATCTTGTTGCGCTCATGGGGTTGTGAGGCTGTCCGGATCGGACCGTTTAGGTCGGTCGTTGCGGCGGTGCTATGGGGGACTTGAATGCAACGGATTTTGAAAGCCGGTGCCTTGCCGGCGCTGGCGCTCATGGCGTTCGGTGCCGTGAGCGCAGCGAGAGCCGACGACGCAGCCAATGGCGTCCCGGAAGATTCGATCGCACAAGGCTGGAACGATCCGGTGCGCGCCGCCTTCGCGCAGCGCGGCGTCCTCTATGGCCTCAACTATACCGGTGAGTACTACGACGTCACCTCCGGGGGCGTATCGCGCGGCTCGACCTATAACGGTCTCATCGAAACCTACGTCGATATCGACCTTCAGAAGATGTTGGGCTGGAGAGGCGCGACCATCCACGCCAATGCGTATTACGTTCACGGCATTGGGCCGACGACGAACACCGGCAGTATTTTTGCGGTCAGCAATCTCGAAGGTCTCGAAACCCTTCGCCTTGACGAACTCTGGCTCGAACAGTCGCTTCTCGACGATAAGCTGAAATTGAAGTTCGGCGCGATTGCAGCCGATACGGAGTTCTTCATCAGCGACACGGCTGCTGCTTTCTTGAACGGCACCTTCGGTTGGGCAGGTATTCTCGCGACCAACATGATCCAGGGCGGTCCCGCATATCCGCTGACGTCAATGGGCGCTCGCGCCGCCTTCGCGCCGACCGACAACCTCACCATTCTCGCGGGTATCTTCAACGGCAGTCCCGCCGATCCCTATGCTGACGATCCTCAGGCGAGCAACCGGCATGGCACCGACTTCCGCTTCGGCGATGGCGCGTTGCTGATCGTTGAGGGCGCGTTCAAATACGACGTCGGTTTGCCGGGGACGGTCAAGGTCGGCGGCTGGCGTCAGTTCGATGCTCCCGAAGGCATCTACTTCAACTTCAAGACCGGGGAGCCCCTCGAGCAGGACTCCGGGCTCTATGCGATCGTTGACCAACAAATTTGGAAGGGCGCCGACGGCCAGGCCGTAAGCATCTTCGGCCGCGTCTCGGGCAGCCCCAAAAATCACAGCTTGATGGATGCCTATTTCGATACGGGCGTCCTGTTCTCAGGGTTCGTGCCGGGCCGCGCCAACGATACATTCGGCGCTGCATTCGGATACGGCCAGATCTCGGCCGACGCTTTGAGGTACGATCCCGACGCCGGATTCTCGGCCACGTATGAATCCGTTCTCGAACTCAACTATAAGGCCGAGATCTGCAAGGGCATCACTTTGACGCCTGACTTCCAGTATTTCTGGAATCCTGGCGCCGTTACAGAAGTTGATCACGCCACGGTGTTCGGAGCCCGCGCCACGGTCAGCTACTGAGCCCACGAGGTTAGGCATCTCCCGCTTTAAGGAATTCGCCTTCTGGTGCCGCCCGCGTGGCTGCGCTAGGAGGCGTTTCCATGAGTGACGCAAACAACCAGACCGCGCCAATTCTCATCGCCGGGCCGACGGCGAGCGGCAAGTCGGCCTTGGCGCTGGCGATTGCCGAGCATGTCGGCGGCGTCATCGTCAATGCCGACAGCATGCAGGTCTATCGCGAATTGCGCGTTCTGTCGGCGCGTCCGGCGGCGGAAGATGAAGCGCGCATTCCGCACGCCCTTTATGGCTTCGTCCCTGCCGCCGAAGCTTATTCGACCGGCCGCTTCATGGAGGACGCGGCCAAGGCCATCGCCGCTGCCCGCCAGCAAGGGCGAAGGCCGATTATCGTCGGCGGCACCGGCCTCTATTTCAAAGCGCTCCTTGAGGGCCTTTCACCGATCCCGCGCATCGATGATGCGGTTCGCAACCATTGGCGCGCCGAAGCCGAGCGTCGCGGCGCCGCCGAACTGCACCGAGAACTCGCCGCCCATGATGCGACGATGGCCGCACGTCTGGCCCCGGCCGATACGCAGCGCATCGTGCGGGCGCTCGAGGTTCTGGAGCAGACCGGAAAGTCGCTCGCCGATTGGCAGAAAATTCGCGGGGCGCCCGTTGTCGAGGAAAGCGAAGCCGTTCGCCTGTGCGTCACGCTCGAGCGCGCGGAACTGCATCAGCGCGCCGACGCACGGTTCGATTCCATGATCAGGGAAGGGGCGATCGACGAGGCACGCGCGCTTGCGACGTTGGACCTCGATCCGGACCTTCCCGCAATGCGGGCCATCGGCGTCCGCCCGCTGCTGTCGCTGGTCGCCGGTCAAAGCACGATCGACGCCGCCGCCGGGGCCGCCAAGCTGGAGACGCGGCAATACATCAAACGGCAGGAAACTTGGCTGCGACGCAATATGATTGCGTGGAAGCATGTTGACGCGAAATATATGGAACGTAACATGCGTGAAATTTTCGCATTTATTTATCCTTAGCGTTGACCCGCTACAAGTCTTTGCCTACGTTTCCGCAACTTTCGAGACTCAAAAGCGGGGTCGGCCGGCAGGCCGATAAAAGGAGTTCGCCAGATGGCACGTACGATGACGGGCGCCGAGATCGTTCTAACGGCGCTCGCCGACCAGGGCGTCGAGTTGATCTTCGGGTATCCCGGCGGCGCCGTCCTTCCGATCTATGATGAACTCTTTCAGCAGGAGAAGGTCCGCCACATCCTCGTGCGTCAGGAAGGTGGCGCGCTGCACGCCGCCGAGGGCTATGCACGTTCGACGGGGAAGGTTGGCGTCTGTCTGGTGACGTCCGGGCCCGGCGCGACCAACGCCGTCACCGGGCTGACCGACGCCTTGATGGATTCTATTCCGCTCGTCTGCATCACCGGGCAGGTGCCGACGCATCTGATCGGCAACGACGCCTTTCAGGAATGCGATACCGTCGGCATCACGCGCCCATGCACCAAGCACAATACGCTGGTGAAAAACGTCAACGACCTCGCGCGCGTTTTGCATGAGGCGTTCCTGATCGCGCGCACCGGCCGTCCCGGCCCGGTCGTCGTCGATATTCCGAAGGACGTGCAGTTCGCGACCGGCAATTACGTCGGCCCGTCGAACATCCAGCACAAGACCTATCGCCCGTATCTGAAGCCGGAACTGGCGCCCGTGCGCGATGCCGTCGATCTCATCGCATCGGCCAAGCGGCCCGTGTTCTACACCGGCGGCGGCGTCATCAATTCCGGCCCGAAAGCGAGCCAGCTCTTGCGCGAATTCGTGCGCATGACGGGCTTTCCGATCACCTCTACGTTGATGGGTCTCGGCGCGTATCCGGCGTCCGATAAACAATGGCTCGGCATGCTCGGCATGCATGGCACGTATGAAGCCAATCTCGCGATGCACGATTGCGATGTGATGATCAACATCGGCGCGCGTTTCGATGACCGCATCACCGGTCGCGTCGATGCGTTCTCGCCGAACTCAAAAAAGATTCACGTCGATATCGATCCGTCGTCGATCAACAAGAACATTCAGGTCGATATCCCGATCGTCGGCGACTGCGCTTACGTGCTCGAAGAGATGCTGAAGCTCTGGAAAGCCAAGGCCCCGGTTCTCGATAAACCGGCGCATAAGGCGTGGTGGAAGCAGATCGACGGCTGGCGCGGTAAGAAATCGCTTGCCTACAAGAACTCCAAAGACATGATCATGCCGCAGTATGCGTGTCAGCGTCTTTATGAGTTGACGAAAGATCGCGATACATACTTCACGACGGAAGTCGGCCAGCACCAGATGTGGGCCGCGCAATTCCTCCACTTCGAGGAGCCGAACCGTTGGATGACGTCGGGCGGACTGGGAACGATGGGCTATGGGCTGCCGGCGGCGATCGGCGTCCAGCTCGCGCATCCGAAGTCGCTCGTCGTCGATGTCGCGGGCGACGCATCGATCCTGATGAACATCCAGGAATGCTCGACAGCGGTGCAATACCGGCTGCCCGTGAAGGTGTTCATCATGAACAATGAATACATGGGCATGGTGCGCCAGTGGCAGCAGCTCCTGCACGGCAATCGCCTGTCGGAAAGCTACACCGAAGCACTTCCCGACTTCGTGAAACTCGCCGAGGCTTACGGCTGGACCGGCATGCGCTGCGATCATCCGGCGGATCTCGACGATGCGATCGAACAGATGATCAACACCAAAGGGCCGGTGATCTTTGATTGCCACGTCGCGAAGCTCGCCAACTGCTTCCCGATGATCCCTTCCGGAAAGGCCCACAACGAGATGCTGCTCGGCGAGCACATTTCGGACGAAGAAGTCGAACGTGCAATCGGTGACGAAGGCAAGGTGCTGGTTTGAGAAAACTCACGACGCTCGGCGGCTTCGGCGGTCTCCTCGTTGCGCTGTGTCTCGGCGTGATGACGGCGGCGCCGTCTCCATTGCTGGCCAAGGAGACATGGAACCATGTCGCCAACATCAAGGACTCGGCGCAGCGGCTGGCCGCGCTCCATAAACGCGAAGGTTCGGCAGGCGTGCTGAAATTTATCGACGCCTGCTACCGCACGCAGATGCTGTCCAGCACCTATACGCAAGGGCTCGAGTCCTGTCTGGCGCAGGACTACATGCACTCGCAGGTTCTGGCGCAGATCTATGCCCGCATCCCGCAGGCCGAGCGCGTCCGCATGGGCGTTCCGGCGCCGGAAGATATTGCCAACGGCATGGGCCGGCGTTTCGTCGCCGCGTTCAAACAATACCATTTGGGCGTCAAGAAAGCCGAAGAGTTCAAACGGCTCGTCGACAAGAACGGCCTGCCGATCTTCGTGAAGTCGGTGTTTCCTCAACGCCCGGCAGGCGACAGCGGCAAGGACGACGCCGGCGATGGCTCCGGCAAGCAGGACAACGACTGACGATGTTGAAACTGGTCATCGCCAATAAACTTTATTCGTCGTGGTCGTTGCGTCCCTGGGTTCTTCTGAAGACGCTCGGAATCCCCTTCGACGAAATCGTCATTCCGCTGCGCCAGCCGGATAGCCGCGATCGCGTGCTGGAGTATTCCCCGTCCGGCAAGGTTCCGGCTCTCATCGACGGCGATATCGTTGTCTGGGAAAGCATGGCCATCGTCGAGTATCTGGCCGAAGCGTATCCCGACAAGGCGATCTGGCCGAACGATCCGAAGGCCCGTGCCTGCGCGCGTGCGATTTCCAACGAGATGCACGGCGGGTTTCAGCCCTTGCGTCAAAGCTGCGCGATGCACCTCGGCGCCCGTTTCGCGACGCCGCCGCTGACGGATCCGCTCAAAGCCAACATCGATCGCGTCGAGGATATCTGGTCCAGCACGCGCAATCGTTTCGGTTCCGGCGGACCGTATCTGTTCGGAGCCTTCAGCGCCGCCGACGCCATGTATCTTCCAGTCGTCACGCGCTTCGAGACCTATCAGATCCCGGTGCGCGAAGCGACGCGCGCCTACATGGATACGATGCTCGCTCATCCCGAATTCGTTTCGTGGCGTGAGGCGGCACTCAAGGAATCCTGGACGATCCCGGATTACGCGGCGGGGCACACCCTCGTTGAAAGCTACATTTGACGATTGAGATGATCCCGATGGCCGAACCACAAAGACAATCGCATTACCCAAGCGCGCCGCGCTCTCAAGAGATCGTTTCGCGCACCCTGTCGATCTTCGTCGATAACGAGCCGGGCGTTCTGGCGCGAGTCATCGGCCTGTTCGCGGGGCGCGGCTACAACATCGACTCGCTGACCGTCACCGAGGTCGAGCACGAGAAACACTTGTCGCGCATCACCGTCATCACGAGCGGCACGCCCGCCGTGCTGCAACAGATCAAGCATCAGCTCGAACGGCTCGTTCCCGTCCATCGCGTCCGCGATCTGACGGAGAAGGGCGAAGCGGTTCAGCGCGAGCTGGCGTTGGTCAAAGTCGTCGGCAAGGGCGAAAAGCGCATCGAAGCGTTGCGGCTGGCCGAAATCTTCCGCGCCAAGGTCGTCGATACCTCGATCGAGCATTTCGTCTTCGAAATGACCGGCAAGCCATCGAAGATCGAGACGTTCCTCAATCTGATGATGGAACTCGGGCTGGAGGAGGTCTCGCGTACCGGCGTTGCGGCGATCGGGCGAGGGCCGGCGGTCTGACGCTTTATCGCCGATAGCCACCATGCATTCCAAACCGCGCATCCCGTCTCGGAGGGCAGGCGAATAGACCGCGCTGCCGGTCACAGATGTCTCAGGATCTCATCCTATCGCTGATTGTGTTTGCCTTCGTCGGGTCCATGACGCCCGGCCCGAACAACACGATGCTGCTGGCATCCGGTGTGAACTTCGGATTCCGCCGGACGCGGGCGCACATGCTCGGGGTGACGATCGGCTTCACGGTGATGGTGCTGGCGGTCGGCCTCGGAATCGGCCGCGTGTTCTCACTTTTTCCGCCGCTCTATACGGTGATGCGCGTTGTCAGCATCGTCTATCTGCTGTGGCTCGCCTGGCGCATCGCGACGGCGGGCGCCACCGATCCGATTGTCGGCGACGAAGCCCGGCCGATGACATTCATCGAGGCTGCCCTGTTTCAGTGGGTCAATCCGAAGGGCTGGATGGTCGCTTTGAGTGTCGCCGCGAACTACGTCGCACCGGATCATCTCTGGGCCGACGTGACTGTGCTCTCGCTGGTTTTCCTGATCATTTCGCTGATTTCGACGTCGAGCTGGGCGCTGTTCGGCACGTCGCTTCGGCCGTTCCTCGCGGATGCGCAGGCGATGCGCATCTTCAATGTTGCGATGGCCTTGGCGCTCGTGGCGTCGCTGTGGCCGATCGTTCGCGACATGGCGTCGTAAGGTCTGGCGGGAGCATCGTTTGATGGCAGCTCGGTTAACGGTGCCCGTCGATCTCAGGAGCGGCCACGGCGAAATATGCGGAATTAGGGCAGTCGGTAGCACCCCCGGGCCGTTGAATCCTCGGTCCGATCTCTGTAGGTTCCGCCCAGATTTCGGGGTGCCCGTTTCTAGCCGATCTGGCCCCCTGTGCTTTCAACCCAGCCCGACCGTCGATTCCGACCGGGGAACCCGAAAGGCCGCCCATGCGCGTCTATTACGATCGTGATGCCGACATCAATCTCATCAAGTCGAAGAAAGTTGCCGTCGTCGGCTACGGCAGCCAAGGCCACGCGCACGCGCTGAACCTTCGCGACTCGGGCGTCAAGGACGTCGCCATCGCGCTGCGTAAGGGCTCCGCCTCGGCACAGAAAGCCGAGAAGGAAGGCTTCAAGGTCATGGACGTCGCCGACGCCGCCAAGTGGGCCGACGTCATCATGCTGCTCGTGCCCGACGAATTGCAGGCCGATCTCTATAAGGATCATCTCGCCGCCAACATGAAGAAGGGCGCGGCGTTGATGTTCGCGCACGGCCTCAACGTCCACTTCAATCTGATCGAGCCGCGCGATGATCTCGACGTTGGCATGGTGGCGCCGAAAGGTCCGGGCCACACCGTTCGCGGCGAATACCAGAAGGGCGGCGGCGTGCCGTGCCTCATCGCCGTGCATCAGGACAAGAGCGGCAACGCCCACGATCTCTTCCTGTCGTATGCATCGGCTGTCGGTGGCGGCCGCTCGGGCGTCATCGAGACGACGTTCCGCGAAGAGTGCGAGACCGATCTTTTCGGCGAGCAGGCTGTTCTCTGCGGCGGCCTCGTCGAATTGATCCGCAACGGCTTCGAGACGCTGGTCGAAGCCGGCTACGCGCCGGAGATGGCTTACTTCGAATGTCTGCACGAAGTGAAGCTGATCGTCGACCTCATCTATGAGGGCGGCATCGCCAACATGAACTATTCGATCTCGAACACGGCCGAGTACGGCGAATACCAGACCGGCCCGCGCATCGTCACGCCGGAAACCAAGGCCGAGATGAAGCGCGTGCTTGCCGACATTCAGTCGGGACGCTTCACGCGCGACTGGATGCTCGAATGCAAGGCCGGTCAGCCGAGCTTCAAGGCGACCCGCCGCTTGAACGACAGCCATCAGATCGAGGAAGTCGGCGCCAAGCTGCGTGGCATGATGCCGTGGATCTCGAAGAACAAGCTGGTCGACAAGGGCAAGAACTGATCGCCTCTCGTCGCGATCGAAATTGCTAACGAATAAATAACGCGGCGAGTTTGTATTCGTCGCGTTATCTTTTATTCCGGGACGTCATGTGCTCTTTTCCTCCGTCGCGCGCGGAGGGAGCTTAGTTTGTTCATTTCATCATATAAGACGATGCAACTCATGGCGCGCCGCGCGATGAGCGTCAAAATCCTTCTGCTCGCGTGCATGGCGATGGTCGCGCTGTCATCCGCCGCGTCCGCCCAGACGCCTGAACCCACGCCGTCCGCCGAATCCGGAAAGCCCGAGCGCGTCGTCGTTGGCCTCTACATCAACGATATTCAGGAAATCGAATTTCCGACCCACAGCTACGCCGTCGATTTCTACGTTTGGTTTCGCTGGAAATCAGCGGATATCAATCCGGCGAAGTCGATGGAATTCATGAATCGCTACGCGCCGGCCGATCATCAGCGCGATATGCTTCTCGACAAGCCGAAGGCGATGCCTGACGGCGGTTTTTATTCGGTGCTGCGCGAGCAGGGCCGCTTTGCGACAAAGTTCAGGCTGGAACGATATCCCTTCGATCACCAGGCGCTGAAGATCGAGATCGAGGATACCCTCGCGTCCAGTAGCGATCAGATCTATGTGCCGGAGACTGTTCCGGTCCTGCTCAATCCGAACATTACGTTGCCGGGATTCCACGTCGGCAAACCGGTGATGAAGATCACCAATCACAGTTATCCGACGAATTTCGGCGATCTGACTGTCCCGCCATCCGAAAAGTATTCGCGGGTGACGGTCGAAATCCCCATCACGCGGGCTCTGGTGACCGTCACGGTGAAGGCGTTCCTCCCCGTGCTGCTGATCGTGATTTGCGCTTCGCTGATCTTTTTCATCATGCCGTCGCGCGTCGATGGTCGCATCGGCCTTGGCATCACCGCGCTGCTGACGCTGGTGGCTTTGCAGCTGACGGCATCCTCATCGCTTCCCGAGGTCGGCTATCTGATGCTGATCGATAAGATCTATCTCGCGTCGTACGCCTTCATCATCGCCGCGTTGGCGCGGGTCGTGGCGACGAGTTGGAGCGGAGAAGATGGCCGCCCGGTCGAAGACGTCGCGCGGGACGATCGAAAATGGGCGATGATTCTTTTGACGGCGTACTTTCTCGCGATCGCCTTTGCATCAGCTTGGACATTTGGAATGTTGCCGATCTGATGCGTGCCACGCGCGGCGCATCATGCCGATGTGACCGGATTTAATGTGCAACTGATTTGATTTTGGGGAAATAATGGGGCCGTGAACCGACCCGCGCCACCGCTCTCTTGGGGAGGGTTTACGTGCGGCAGCGCGGGCGGTCCACGTCAAAACCAGCTTTGGCCCTACGAGTAGGGCTAGAGCCGGGACTAACGCGGGCGGCAGAGGAGCGGGGACCTCTGCCGCCCGTTTCCGAATACTGCCGCTCGCGCAGCTTTCTTCGGATATGAAGGGGCTCTGGCGCGGTTCGGGAACCGCGGGAGCCCGATGGCTGTTCCATCGGGCGGCAGGTGATCCATCTCGCACCTCACCGCTTGTCTCCTGGTGGTGCAACACCAGGATTGAAACCGGTTATGAGGTGCTGGGAGATCTTGACTGTCGCCCCCCAGCGACGCTGTCGTGATGACGATATGCGATTGGAATCGTGTCCGCCTCATGACCGAAGTACGCAAATTACGTGGCCGAGAAAATTTTATGTGTGCGTCGCATCTGATAAAAACCTCCCGAAATATCAGCACTTCGAGTATTTGGTTTGTGCCAAAATAGATCGAAGCGCTTTTAGTCAGAACGAGACTTTATTGTGGCTGATCCCCGCCGTTCGACCATGCACAACACACAGCAATGCAATTGGTTCCACGGTTCGGATCAGGTAACGAAAATTTCTACATGCACGCTGCGCGCAGGCCGCAACGAATGGCGATATGCGGAAATCAATGGCGAGGCGATTGACGCGCACTGGCGGCAGACCAAGCAATCCAATCCGAATTACTTTAACGGCGTCATTTATCTGATTGACGATGTCTCATTGGTTGATGGAGCGCTCGAAGCGTCGCTTTTAAAGACCGATTTCAAAAGCTACCTCTATTGGCGCGCGCAAAATTTTCCCGATGCAGGCGTGCTCGACGGCTTCGGCTCGGCGCTCATTCGAACGGACGACGGTTCCATCATGCTGGGCCGTCAGCGCCAGGGTCACGTCAACGGCGGCCTGACGTATGCGCCCGCGGGCTTCATCGATGGGCAAGACGTCGATGCGAACGGCGTCATCCATATCGAGCGGTCGGCGCTGCGCGAGGCCGCGGAGGAAACCGGCATCGAGCCCGGCGCACTGGCGAGGGGCGATGGTTTTTATCTGACGCGCTCGGGTACGCAGCTTTCGATTGCCGTTCCGTTTCGAGCCATGATGTCGTCGGCGGAATTCGTGCGCCGTGCCGAGCAGCACATCGCTGCAACCGTCGACTCCGAACTCGACGCTGTCATCCCGGTCGCCAACGCCGGCGATATCCAAAACCTGGCGATGCCGCGATATATGCGGGCGTTGCTTGACACGCTATTCTCCGCAGACTGATCGTCGCCGCACGCAAAAAGTTCTTGGCGTCACGAAATCATTGCCGCATGGTGCCGCCGCTTTTGGCTGCCAATTCGAAATCGGCGGCGCAGCGGGGAGAATTGGCGCACGATGGCGCTCGCATATCATATCCTGGACGTATTCACCGAACGGCCCTTCGGCGGCAACCCGCTTGCCGTGGTTCTCGAAGCCGACCGCCTGTCGAGCACCGAAATGCAGGCCATCGCCCGCGAGTTCAATCTCTCCGAGACGGTTTTCGTTTTGGAGCCGACGAGCGCCGGACATACGGCGCGCATCCGTATCTTCACGCCGAGCCGCGAGCTTGCCTTTGCCGGTCATCCGACGCTCGGCGCGGCCGTGCTGCTTGCCGAACTGAGAGCACCGCTCTTGAATGGCGAAAGGGATGCGATCATCGCGCTCGAAGAGGAGATCGGCAGCGTTCGTGTCGGCGTTCGCTTGCGGGCCCAGGCGGCGGCGTTCGGAGAGTTCGATGCCCCGAAAGCGACGAACGCGCTCGAACGGCTGTCGGAGCCGGAGGAAATCTCAGCCGCAGTCGGGTTGATCCCGACCGAGATCGGCTTTGAAAACCACAAGCCGACGCTGTTGCGCGGGGCCAACACGTTCGCCTTCGTACCGGTTTCCAATTTGGAAGCCATGGCCAAAGTGAAGGTCGCGCCGCTGCATTGGGCGCGCGCCTTCACCGGGCGCGGCGTCAACGGCGTTTACCTCTATACCCGCCAGTCGGTGCGCGTTCAGTCGGCCTTCCACGCACGCATGTTCGCGCCCGATCTCGGCGTGCCCGAAGACCCCGCGACCGGCTCGGCGACGGCCGGTTTCGCCCACGTGATTGACGAGTTCGATGAGTTGCCGGACGGCTCACACAAGCGCGCCATCGAGCAGGGCATAGAGATGGGCCGGCCGAGCGCCATTGCCCTGACCATGACGATCGCCCGCGGCAAGCTCGAAACCGTCCGCATCGGCGGCCACGCCATCCGCGTCGCCGAGGGAACGTTGAAAATCTGACGCGGGGCGGCCGGTTCCGCCGCCCGGGACTTGATTTTTCGGCCCAACTTCGGATATCTGAGCCACATCGGCCAATGGCCGAGGGTAAATTTTTTGGTTCCTGAACCTATGGCGCGCCTGATCGACATCGCTGCATTTGCTTTGCCCGCTTCAGCTGGGCAGGCGGAGCGTACGGCTGCGCCCCGACTCGGCCTTTCGCTGCTCCTTACCGGCCCCTGGGCCGCATGACGCCCGGCTGTCCGCCGGGTTCGTGCCCAGGGGATTGGACGGCCTTCAAAATGAGCGTAGAGCGATAAGTGGCGACCCGCCGATGAGGCTGTCGCCCGGCAAAGGATAAAGACCCATGACGTCCGTTACCGACAATGCGGCGGCGAAGCCGAAGCGCGACGACGACAAAATCGTCATTTTCGACACGACCCTGCGCGACGGCGAGCAATGCCCCGGCGCGACCATGACCTTCGAGGAAAAACTTCAAGTCGCCGAGCTGCTCGACGATATGGGCGTTGACATTATCGAGGCCGGTTTTCCGATCGCATCCGAAGGCGACTTCGAGGCGGTGACCGAGATCTCCAAGCTCGCCAAGCAATCGGTGATCTGCGGACTTGCCCGCGCCAACATCGGCGACATCGACCGTGCGGGCGAGGCGATCAAGCACGCCAAGCGCAGCCGCATCCATACCTTCATCGGAACATCGCCGCTGCATCGCCAGCATCAGCTGCAGCTGACGCAGGAGCAGGTCTACGACCGCGTCATCGCCTCGGTCACGCGGGCGCGCAACTACACCGACGACGTCGAGTGGAGCGCGATGGATGCAACGCGCACCGAGCATGATTATCTCTGCCGCGTTTGCGAGGCGGCGATCAAGGCCGGTGCCACGACCATCAATATCCCTGATACCGTCGGTTACGCGCTGCCCGAGGAATACTTCGATCTCATCCTGATGCTGAAGACGCGCGTGCCGGGCATGGACAAGGTCATCATCTCGACCCATTGCCACGACGATCTGGGCCTCGCCGTTGCCAATTCGCTCGCCGGCATACGTGCCGGCGCCCGCCAGATCGAATGCACGATCAACGGCCTCGGCGAGCGTGCCGGCAACGCGGCGCTTGAGGAAATCGTCATGGCGGTCCGCACGCGCCACGACCTGCTGCCGCATTTCACCGGCATCAAAACCGAAATGCTGTCGCGCGCGTCGAAGCTCGTCTCGGCCGTGACGAATTTCCCGGTCCAATACAACAAAGCCATCGTCGGCAGGAACGCCTTTGCGCACGAGAGCGGCATCCACCAGGATGGCGTGCTGAAGAATGTCGAGACCTACGAGATCATGACGCCGGAATCGGTCGGCGTCGGCAAGTCGTCGCTGGTCATGGGCAAGCACTCGGGCCGCGCCGCCTTCAAGTCGAAGCTGAAGGAGCTCGGCTACAATCTCGGCGACAACGCGATGGAAGACGCCTTCAATCGTTTCAAGGCGCTCGCCGATCGCAAGAAGCACGTCTACGACGAGGACATCGAAGCGCTCGTCGATGAGGGCGTCGCGCACATGAACGATCGCGTCAAGGTCGAGGCGTTGACGGTGATCGCCGGAACGATGGGCCCGCAATCGGCGACGCTGACGTTGGATATCGAAGGTCAGTCGAAGACGGTCCAGAGCGTCGGCAATGGACCTGTCGATGCAACTTTCAATGCGATCAAGCAGCTGCTGCCGCACAACGCCCGACTCGACCTGTACCAGGTTCATGCCGTGACCGAGGGCACGGATGCCCAGGCCGAAGTCTCGGTGCGGCTCGAGGAGGAGGGGCGCATCGTCACCGGACGTTCCGCCGATCCCGATACGCTGGTCGCCTCGGCACGGGCCTACGTGGCGGCGCTGAACAAACTTGTCGTAAAGCGGCAGAAAACGGCGCAGGCGCAACACGCTGTTTAACGGTCAATGCTGTTCCGGCACACGGCAGGGTAGCGTTCCGCCGCAAGGGCGCGCTATTCTGTGCCGGATCGGCGTCGCCTTGGACTGATGGCCGGTTTTGATTAACGCCACCTCACATGCGAACGGGGACGGCGAGACGCAGATCGGGTCGGCATCATGTTTGGGCTAGGCGTTGGCAAGGTGCTTTCCGATAACATTGCGATCGACCTCGGCACCGCCAATACCCTTGTCTATGTCGCCGGGCGCGGCGTCATCATCGACGAGCCGTCCGTTGTTGCGGTCCGCGCGCGCGGCGGTATGCGCGAAGTGCTGGCCGTCGGCGAAAAGGCGAAGCTCATGCTCGGCCGCACGCCGGAGAGCATCGAGACGATCCGCCCGTTGCGCGACGGCGTCATCGCCGATTTCGTTGCAACCGAGGAAATGCTTCGCCAGTTCATCGGCCGTACGAAATCGCTGATCGATTTCATTCGCCCGCGCATTTTGATTTGCGTTCCGGCTGGCGCCACGCCTGTCGAGCGCCGGGCCGTCTACGAAACGGCGCTGTCCGCCGGCGCGCGGCGCGTTTATCTCGTCGAAGAACCCGTGGCGGCCGCCATCGGCGCTGGGCTCCCGGTCGATGAACCGAAAGGCTCTATGGTTATCGACATCGGCGGTGGCACGAGCGACGTCGCCGTTCTGTCCTTCGGCGGCGTCGTGCAGGCGCGTTCGATCCGCTGCGGCGGCAACGCGATGGATGAGGCGATCATCCGCTACGTTCGCCGCAATCATCAAATCCAGATCGGCGAAAGCAACGCTGAACGCATCAAGATTGAAGCCGGTTCGGCATCCCGCATCATCAACGGTGAAACGACCGAGATTCATGTTCGCGGCCGTGAGGTGCGCGAGGGCAAGCCCAAGTCGATAATGCTTGCGCCGCATCAGATCGCCGAAGCCCTCGAAGGGCCGATCGAGCAGATCTCCGAATTCATCCAGCACGCGATCGAGGATTTGCCGCCCGAAATCTCGACCGATATCTGCGAGCGCGGCATCTATCTTTCGGGCGGCGGCTCCAAGCTCGCCAAGCTCGATCAGGAGCTGGAGCGCCGCATCGGCGTTAAAGTTCATCTTCCCGAAAAGCCCGAGCATTGCGTGATCACCGGTTCAGCCGCGCTTCTTGGTACGCTCAAGGAACGCGAACACCTGTTGATCAAACCCTGACTTCGGACTGGGCGCAGCCGAAGCGCGAAGCAGTAAACGAGCAGCATGGCGCGACTCAAAGACGAGAGATCCTTCCTGCAGCGCGGCGGACGGGCGGCTCCGCGCCGCCGCGTGCGCCCTGTGCTGCTGTTTCTGATTTTCGTCTCGCTGGCTCTGATGATCCTCAGCCGCCTGCATCACAGCGCACTCGATGAAATGCGTTGGCGCATCGCCTCGTCGTTGACGCCGGTGCTGCAGATAGCGGCCGTGCCGATCGTGCCATTGCGCGAAATCGGCCACGCCATCTCTTCGCAGTTGGATCTGACCGCCGAGCTTCGCCATCTCCAGGTCGAGAACCGGAAGCTGAACGGCTGGGAGTGGCGGGCGCGGCAACTCGCAGCCAAGCTCGCCGATCTTGAAGCCTTGGCGAAGGTCGTGCCCGAGCATCATATCGACTTCATCACCAGCCGCGTCATCGCGGATTCGAGTGGCGCGTTTACGCGCAGCATCATGATCAATTCCGGCAGCAACGAAAACGTCAAGCCCGGGTATCCCGTCATCAATGCCGACGGATTGGTCGGGCGCATCGTCGATGTCGGGCCGGATTCCTCGCGCGTGATCCTGGCCAGCGACCTCAACAGCCGCATACCCGTCAGCATCGGCCCGAGCGCGATTCGCGCCATTCTCGTCGGCGACAATGGAGCCGAGCCAAAAATTCATTATGCGCCATACCGCGCGCAAATCGCCGATGGCGACGACGTGTCGACGTCTGGAATGGGCGGGCTCTTTCCGCCAGGACTGAGGATCGGCAAGGTCACGGGCGATCCGAACAATCTGCGCGTCGCGCTCAGGGCCAATCTCGATCGCCTGGAGTACGTCAGCGTGCTGCTGTTCGACGGACCGTCCCGCACGCTCGCGGACGAGCTGACCTCCGAGCCGTCGCGCCGTTCGCCACGTGCGGCCGGCGTCGCGCGATCGACATCCGAACGGCAGGGTGCGCGATGAACATTATGAGGTTTGTCGCCCCGATCGGCTCCGTCGTGCTGCTGACGTTGCTTGCGGCGATGCCGCTTGGCGTTCCGGCAGGCGACCGCTTCTTCCTGCCGCTTCTCCCCGTCGTCGCCGTCCACTACTGGACGCTGCGGCACGATGCGTGGCTGCCGGAATGGGTCGTATTTCTTGCCGGGCTGATGCTCGACATTCTAACCCACGGCCCGCTCGGATACTGGGCCTTCATTTATCTCCTTGCGCATCTGACGGCGACGCTTAGCACGCGCCTGCACGTTGAGAGTACGCTCGGGCGGCTCGTGCTTCTCGGATTTGCGATCCTGCTTCTCACATTCGTCGCGTGGCTCGTCGCCTCGATCTATTTCTTCGAGGTGCTCGACGTGATGCCCTACGTCACCGGCGCCGTTCTGGCGAGTATCTGCGCCGTGCTGATTATTCTGCCGGTGTTGCGTCTGCTCGATGGAGCGGCGGAATCCGGGCGCGCGATGCGCTTGACGCGAGGAGCGTGAGCGATGGCGGAGCGAGACGGCCTTGAACTCCCCACCGGCAACCGCCGGTTTACGCGCCGCAGTTTGCTGCTGGCGGGCGCGCAGGCTGCCGGGTTGTCGCTTGTCGGCTGGAGACTGTTCGGATTGCAGGTGCTTGAGCGCGGGCATTACGCGCCGATCGCCGAGGAAAACCGCATCAATCTGCAAATTCTGGCGCCGAGACGAGGCCGCATCCTCGACGTCGCCGGACGGCCACTCGCCGACAACGAAGCGGTTTTTCGCGCGACGGTGACGCCCTCGCTGGTCAAGGATCTGCACGACGTCCTCGGGCGTGTGCAGCAGATCCTGCCGCTGGACGACAAGGACGTGGCGGACATTCTTCGCCGCGCCAAAAGGCAACGCAGCAATGTGCCGATCGTGATCGCCACCGAGCTTGCATTCGATCAGATTGCCAAGGTCAATCTGTTTGCGCCGAGCCTGCCGGGCATCGCAACCGGCACATCCTGGCGCCGCCGCTATCACGGCGGGGACGCCATCGGCCACGTCGTTGGCTTCGTCGGAAGTGTCGAAAGCCTCAGCGTCGACGATGATGCCGTTCTCAGATTGCCGGAAATGAAGATCGGCAAGACCGGCGCTGAAGCAGGCTTTGAATCCGAGCTTCGCGGATTGGGCGGCACTCAGAAGATCGAAGTCGATGCGCGCGGCCGCATCGTGCGCAAGCTCGAAACCGTCGAGCCGGCGAACGGCCGTGACATAACGCTCTCGATAGACGCCAATTTGCAGGAACAGGTGCTCGCACGCCTGCAGCGCGAGCGATGCGCGGCAGCCGTCGTGCTCGATATCAAGAGCGGCGCTATTCTGGTCAGCAGCTCCGCACCGGGCTTCGATCCAGCCAGCATCGCCGGCGGCATTTCGATCGCCGATTGGCAGAAACTGACGACGGCTGAGGACAAGCCGCTGCTCAATCGCGTCGTCGCGGGCCAATACGCGCCGGGATCGACGTTCAAGGTCGTCACCGCTCTCGCGGCGCTCGAAGCCGGCGTCGTCTTACCCACGGAGCGCATTCCGTGTCCCGGGCATTATGATTTTGCCGGTGAGGTCTATCCCTGCTGGAAACCTGACGGTCACGGCGAGCTGACGCTGCACGACGCTCTGCGCTGCGCCTGCGACGTCTATTTCTATGAAATCGCGCGGCGCACCGGCATTGATCGGCTCGCGTCGATGGCGCGCCGGCTCGGACTCGGCACGATATATGATTTCGGCTTGCCGGACGAAAAAGCCGGCGTCATCCCCGATCCGAATTGGAAGCGCGGCGATCTTGGAGCTTCCTGGCTTGGCGGTGAAACGCTTTTGACCGGTATCGGACAGGGCTACGTGCAGGCTACCCCATTACAACTTGCATTGATGACAGCACGCATCGCCGCCGGCCGGATTGTTCTCCCGTCCATCCGAAAGACGACCAGTCCGCCGGATTCGGATTTTGCGACGCTTTCCATCGATGCCGCGCATCTCGAACTCGTGCGCGCTGGCATGCTGGCCGCCGTCAACGACGATGGCGGTGCGGGCAGAAGCGCGAAACGCGGCGCCGGTCGTCCGCCCATCGCCGGTGAAGTTGGATCGTCATGGATCGGAAGCGGACGAACGCAAGGCGACCCGCGACGCGAGGGTTTGGCGCGCGATCATTCGTTGTTCGTTGCCTTCGCACCCGCCAATGCCCCGCGTTACGCGGTTGCGACTGTCGTCGAACATGCCGGCGACGGCAACGCGGCCGCAGCGCCGCTGGCGCGCGATGTTCTGAATTTCGTTCTCGACCACAACGATCGAAACCAATCTGGAAAGAATGCGTCGGGCGACGGTCCAGCGGCCGCGCCGCATACAAACGGAACGGCGGGTTAGATGGCGTACTACAGCACATGGAACAGCAGCCGGCCGCTCACCACGATGGAGAAGCTCTGGCGAATCCATTGGATAGCATTGGCGATGACGTGCCTGATTGCAGCAGTCGGCACCGTCACGCTCTATTCCGTGTCCGGAGGCTCGTTCCAGCCCTGGGCCGAGCGTCATACGCTCCGCTTTCTCATCGCATTGGCGCTCGTCATCGCAATGGCGCTCGTGCGTCTCGAAGTCTGGATCAAGCTGGCGTATCCCGTTTATGCCGTTGCGCTGGTCATGCTGGCGCTGGTGCCGCTCGTCGGGGTCGAGGCGCTTGGAGCAAAGCGCTGGATCGACGTCGGGCCGCTGTCGTTTCAGCCGTCGGAATTGATGAAATTCGCGTTGGTCGCGGCGCTGGCGCGTTACTATCTCTGGCTGCCCGAAGAGCGCGTCGGACGATGGCAGTATGTGCTGGTGCCATTGCTGATGATAGCCGTGCCGGTCCTGTTGACGCTGAAGCAACCCGATCTCGGGTCCGCGATCATCTTCATGGCGTTGGGTTTGGCGCTGCTGTTTCTCGCTGGCGTGCCGCTCAGGTATTTCATCGTCGGCGCATTTTTGGCAATTGCGGCACTACCTGTCGTCTGGTCCGGTTTGCACGATTATCAGCGTCGCCGCATCGAGGTCTTTCTCGATCCAGGCAAGGACCCGCTTGGTTCCGGCTATCACATCACGCAGTCCAAGATCGCACTCGGAGCCGGGGGCATTTCCGGCAAGGGCTTTATGCAGGGGACGCAGAGTCAGCTCGACTTCGTTCCCGAAAAGCATACCGACTTCATCGCCAGCATCATCGGCGAGGAGTGGGGCTTCGTTGGCCTGTTGGTCTTGCTTGCGGCCTACGCAACTCTGATCGCCGTGATGACGGCAATGGCATTGCGCACGGGCAATCGCTTCGCCCGCCTCGTGATCGCCGGATCGACGATGAGCTTTTTCATCTATGTCTTCGTCAATCTGGCGATGGTGACGGGCCTGGTTCCGGTCGTCGGCATACCGCTGCCGCTGGTGTCGTACGGCGGGACGGCGATGATGACGCTGATGGTCGGCCTGGGGCTGGCGATGTCGGGGTACGTCCACGGACGCGAGCCCCGGCGCGGCGAAATTGGCCCATTCTGGTAGTCCGGCCGCGACTGTTTTGTCCGCTCCGTCCGGTCTCGATCGGCGGGGGGTGGACACGGCCCTCGGCCGATGCTATGCGCTCCCCACACGGGGCCCGCACGGGCCCCTTCGCCGTCCTGACGCCACCGTTTGTGGCCCTCGGGCGGCCGGCGGGTGATTAGCTCAGTTGGTAGAGCAGCTGACTCTTAATCAGCGGGTCCACGGTTCGAGTCCGTGATCACCCACCAATAAAATCAGATGCTTATCGTGATTTTCTCGTTTATTGAAATTTCTCGGGTGCGATCCCGGTGCGATCCGGCACGGCGCTCGCATTTGAATTCCCGCGGGTAGTGCCGTTGAGAAAGCTCAGATGCCGGGCATACTAGCTTGATCCGACCCCATGAGTTCTGAACCGAAGATGGCAGCGAGGGCCGTGCATCGATCTACTGCGAGCGTCACGAGCTTCGACAAATCAGCCGTCGCAGACCCTTTTTGCACTCGAAAAGCAGACGACGCGCCTCACCCGGCATTCTCGCAATAAGGTCTCGAATATGCGCGACAGCGCGATCGGCATCGAAGCCTCACTTGCGCGCCTGGGCTTCCCAATGGCGTGGAAGAATACGATCGATGTGATAGTAACCGTCGACCGACATCGCCAAGCGATCCTTGCGTTTGCCCTTCGAGTAGGGGAGCCAGCTCGCGATGTCGTAAAGTGGGGCCAGTCGATAGTGGCCGCCAGCTGAAAGAAGCAGACCGTAATTTCGACCGCTGCAGGCAACTCGGCGTTCGCCAACTCCGTTTGGACCTTGTCAGATGGGGAAGAGTCTTTGGCATCGTCGCTAGCTTAGAATTCTAGACCCCTTTGGCCTCCACGATGTCGATTTACTTCAGTCGTGGATGCTGTTCGAAGTATTGCTGACAGCCACTCATAATCGGGAATAATTGAATATTCAGCGCAGTGTGCCATGTCTTCTTCAAAGTCCTCCCATTGCATCGCTCTGAGCTGCTGCCTGCTGAAGCGATCAAGCACCGATTTGCGCTGTATTTGGACGACGGGATTACATGCATTTGCCGCTATCGACGCTTCAACAGCGCCGGTATCGCTCCCGAGGTAGCCGAGGTAAGCTTCCTCAGTTTCAAACGAATTCTTGTTGTGCTTGAGAAGCGAATTTATCTCGACGAAGGCGACTCCCCCTTTCCCCTCGATCGGTCCGTTGTCGGGCGTGACTGCTCTGACTTCCAGCCTTCCTGCAAGTCGGGCAGGGGATGCCGTGTAGATTCCGCCACTGATGTAAAAGTCGATGTCTCCATCGATCAAAGCTCGATTCAAAAGATTATGATCAGTCGAAATTGTGCGAGCCGATCCGAAAATGGTTCGAGCTGCATGAGCGAATGTTGAAGCAGCAGCCTCGTCGAAATTACCAAACGGGTTGAGGTCCGCAGCAATTGCAATATGTATGACGTTGAAATCCTCGTATGAAAGGATGCCAAAGCGCTTGCGGAAATCAGGATCTAACGCAAGAGCAAAGCCACGCTCTCTCACAAGGTCGATCGACAGACGCTTTTGATTGATAACGAGATTAAATGGACCGCATCGTTGCGGGATGCCGATTACGTCTCCTGTTGGACTCGTCGCAGGGGCTATAAACCGACCGAACATCCCAGATAAACTCTTTACCTCAGCGGCGAACTTATCCGGCAGATCGAGGATGACACCGGCCGGATGCAAGACGTTGCGGACAAACGGTGTGTTGATGTTGATGATGTCCCAGCTCTCCGGGGTCGCTTGCATCATGCGGCACGCAAGATGATCCGACAAATGTATCTCGCCTTCGATTTCGATGCCCGTATCCCTGCGCAGGGCCACGGCAAATGAACCGTCGGTGTAGCCGTCCCATCCAAGATATCGCAGTTTTGTCATCGCACCCCCACCTGTCGTCGTGGATTTGGCGACGAAGGTGAAATCTCTTCCTCTGAGAAATAAGAGTGGGACAATGGTGGGGTTTCCCATTGGCCCCTTTCAACTAAGCGCGACAAATCCTCGATCATCCAGATAAATAATTCGGCACCTTCCGCGCCTGTTGCCAAGCTGGGTTTTCCGGTGACGCCATTTGTACTGGTGCGATTGACCGGATGCGAGAACACCAACCCCGATGTGCGATCACAATCATCGGCACTCTTAATCGCATCGCCTCTCACAATTTCAGGCGCAACAGAAAGCATCAAAGCCGTCTCAGCGCGGTTTGCATGCCAATCTTCGCCATCCGAGGAATGAGAAGCGCTTACGCGCTCACTGATTTGTGCGGTATTGATAACCGCAACCATGAGATCGTCGTGCTCGGCTCTGAGCATCTCAAGTGCGCACCTCAGAGGCGCAGCATTTGTCACGTGGCCGTTGACAATAATCAGACGACGCACACCGCTATAATAGGCCCAGTCTCCAATCTCTTTCACCAAAGTGATAAGTGTGATCGGCTGCAAGGCGATCGTTCCAGGCCAGCGGCGGCTGTGTCCCAGCGAGCAGCCATAAGGGATCGTCGGAAGCATCAATGCACCGGTTCTGTCCGCCACCGCGCGACAAAGCCGGTCGGCGATCACGGTGTCCATGCCCGTCGCAAGATGTGGTCCGTGCTGCTCTGTCGCTCCTACCGGAAGGAGTGCGGTCTGATTTGCGTCGTCCAGATCTTTCGCAAATTCAGTCCAGGTGCGCTCTGCCCAAATCATGTTTGATCCAATTTGCCGAATTGAATAGATCTGGCGCATATAGCTTGTTTGCGCATGAGCCAGATCATCGGGGAAAAAAGGAAAGCGCTGCCAGGGAACCCGCAAGCGCTTTCCAGTTAAGAGTGCCTTTGAGGTTGCGGGGCAGCACTTCGCGCGATTAATAGAATTTCAGGTAACGTTCCAATTCCCACGTCGAGACATGATTGGTGTACGCGTGCCATTCATCGCGCTTGAATTCGAGCCACGATTTGAACATCGTGTCTCCCATAACTGTCTTGGAGATTGGATCAGCCTCGAAGGCGTCAAGCGCTTCCGAAAGTGTGCCGGGCAGTTGCTTTACACCCAGCTGCACGAGTTCCTCGGGCGACTTGAGATACATGTTATCCAAATGGGGATCGCCGGGATCGAGCTGTTCACGCACGCCTTCGAGACCCGCAAGAATAGTCATCGCAGCGCCGAGATAGGGATTGCACGCACTGTCGGCGACTCGAAGCTCGACGCGACCGCCGCTCTTAGGAATGCGAACAGTGTTGGTGCGATTGTTGTTGCCATAGCACAAGAAGACCGGCGCCCAAGTAAAGCCCGACATGCTTCCTTTGGTGACAAGCCGCTTGTAACTGTTAACGGTCGGTGCGACCACGGCACAAATGGCGGGCAAGTGCTTCATAACGCCCGCGATGTAGTGATATCCGAGTTCGCCTAGCTTGCAGCCGCGTGGGTCATCTGCCGAGGCAAAAAGGTTCTTGCCGGTCTTCTTGTCGGTGAGTGACATATTGAAGTGAGCGCCGCTGCCTGCTCGATCGGCATACGGCTTGGGCATGAACGTCGCGAATCCACCGTGCTTACGGGCAATTTCATGTGCCATCAGTCGGAAGAAAACATATCGGTCTGCCATCGTAAGCGCATCGGAATGGCGGAAATCGATCTCGAACTGACCGATGCCGTCCTCATGATCCATCGAGTAAACGTCCCAGCCCAGATTATTCATCGCAGTGACAAGCTCAAAGAGCCAGCCGCGATTATCGAGAAAACGGGAAACGTCGTATGCAGGCTTCGCGAGGTGGTGACGGTCGGAAAGAGGCTTAAAGCCAACCTGCTCGTCATCCTTCAGAACGAAGAATTCAGCTTCGATGCCGAGATTGACCCCGTAACCCATTTGGTCCGCGATCGCCAATGTACGTTGCAGAATATTGCGGCTGCACGGTTCAAACGGCTTTCCGCCGCACCACAGATCACTCGCGAACCATGCCACTTCGTTGTTCCAAGGAAGGACGATTGCAGAACGAATGTCGGGATGCGCCGATACTTCCTCATCGCTGACATCCTGGGGGACACCGTCGAGCGCTGCCCCAGTGCACAATTCTGATCCATCGATCATATCCTCGAGGTGTGGAAGCGAGACAACCTTCGTCTTCGAGACACCGTGCATGTCGACATAAGATGGCATCATGAATTTGACGCCGGCTGCTTCGAGTTTCTTTTGCAAAGTTGCGACTGAACTAGCTTTGTCCGTAGTCATTGTTTCTCATCCTTAAGTGCAAAGAGTGTTATTAAATGCGTATGCTGATTGTTTGCGAATGCGCTTAGGCTTTCGCAAATTGAGAAAGTCGTTTTTTTTAGTAGACCGCGATCGAGTATCCGAAGGCGATGACGGCGCCTCCGGCAAGAAGCGTGAGATAGGGGAGGATGCCTGCCCGCGTTTTCACGTCGGCCTCGTCGACACCTGCAAAATCCTCAAACGTTTGCTTTGGAAATTGCCCACCATCCACGACAAAATGTCGGAATGCGAAGACAGGTAGGATCATTAGAGCAACGGCAAACCCGGCGGCCAGCGTTCCCGATCCCCAAATATTCGCGCCCATGCCAAGCAATAGCAGGTTAACGAATCCAAGAAAGGCTCCTATTGCCAATACCGGCTTTGCCGCCTTGTAAGGACGCGGCATGTCCGGCCGATCAATGCGATGAAGCCACCCTGATTGAAGATTGAGAAAGTTGAAGATCATGTAGTTGACGTTGGCAATCGCCAATAGGAACACGTAGTCCGACATCATGAGCAACAGCATGTTGAAGCATAGGTCCGTCCACATGGCGGCCACGGGCGCGCCATGGCTGTTGACGCGACTAAGATATCGCGGAAGCCATCCGTCGATTGATCCCTGGTACAAGGTGCGAGCCGAGCCGGCCATGGACATGCTGACGGTCAAGAGCAATGCCAAAATCAACATGACGACGAGAATGTTCTTGATGATTGTCCCGCCGCCAATCATTCCGGCCATGGCATCAGCCACACCCATGCCGCTGTAAATTCCCGGGTCGAGCATGCCGTTGAGTCCAAGCGCACCTTGGAAAGCAAGCGGCACTAGCGAGAAGACGAATACACAAAGCAAACCAGCAGCTATCAAAGCCCGTGGGGTATCTGTCCCCGGGTTACGAAATTCGCGTGTGTAGCAGACTGCTGTTTCAAATGCGTAGGTTGACCAAGCAGCGATAAATAGGCCACCCGCGAAGACTGTCCACCCAGCAATATCCCAGGAGCCAGCAACGGGATTGCCAGCAGAGTCGTGAGCAAGCGGAACGAAGGGCAAATAATTATCGAAAGAGATGTTCCCAGAAAAAATCGGCACGAGACCAATGAGGATTAGCGGTGCGAGCGCGGTTATAGCCAATATTCGTTGCAAATTGGCGGCTTTGATAATCCCGCGATGCTGCACGCAAAAAACCGTCAGCACCAACAGCCAACCCAACACAAAAACGGAATTGATACGTAAGCTGAGGCCCTGCTTCAGAAAGTCGAGATTGACCAGGGTGATTTGCCAAGTTTGGATCCAGTGATCGGGGGAAAAAAAGAGATTGAGGATGTATCCAGCGCCAAGCCCTGTACCGATTGCCAGAACAGGCGACCACGAAAACCAATTCGACCATACTGAAATGGGGCCAAGCATCTTGCCGTAGCGAACCCATGCAAGCGCACCGTACACAGACGCTCCGCCTGACTTGTGGGGATACATCGACGAAATTTCGGCATATGTAAAAGCCTGGACAAACCCGAACAGGATCGAAATCGTCCAGACAAGCGGAGAGATATTTCCGGCAGTTGCAGCAATTGCTCCGACGGAAAACAGCACAAGAGCCGGTGTTCCCGCTGCGAACCAAAAAGCATGTGTCCAATTCAAAGAGCGAACAAGCGAATGAGTGCTCTCAACACCTGCTGATTGGGCGGATGGAAGTGACAGAGTCGTATCGGTCATCTAACCCCCTTTGGCGGACGGCACTTTTCGTGCTCTCCCCGCTCGTTTTGCGTTTCCAAGCGTGGACAACTTGACACACCTTTATTGATCGGTCAATCAAATTTGACTGAACGATCAAACGAAGCGCCGTAAACTTTCGTATTTGGGGATTTTTAGAATGTCAGCGAGCGGCAATTCATAGTCATTGAGGGGGTCACTCGTCGTATCCGACGAGAGCCCAAAAGGCTTTTCGGAAGCTAGCGACTGCAGCCTCAATGTTTAGCTTTGGCTGAATGATGGAGCGCACCATGATGCCGTCAAGATGCGTCGACGCGAACTCTGCCGCACCTCGCGGCGACGTATCGTTGAATAGCCCCTCGCGTTGTCCTCGTCGAATGGCATTGCTCAAGATCTGAATCTCGACATCGTAGAATTTTTTGACAACATCATCCAAAAGGCGGCTTTGCGATTGCGAGCTCGAATAGTCCATGAGAATTTTGACCAGCCGTCGAATATCTTCCGCGAGTTCGACGTGCATCTGGAACCAATCGTTTATCAAGTCGACTGGCTCGGAATGCTTGCTCGCGACCTGCTCATAGTTTCGCATTGCTGCCGCGACCGCCTCTTCAAGAGCTGCGCGAAACAGTGCTTCTTTGTCTTCGAAATAATAGTAGAGGAGAGACGTAGGCACTCCGGCGAGGCGCGCGATGTCCTTGATGGTGATAGCGGAATAATCCCGCTCCGAAAAAAGATTCAGTGCCGCCGAAAGTATCTTCTGTTGCCGAGCCAATCCTTCTTTATGGCCAGCATCCTTCTGAGTTGCCTTTTGCGTCCGCGTCTTGGTCGTCATTGTGTGCATACGTCCCTAATTTCCGAATGCAGCCGCGCCGGGCTGACAATGTCAAAGGGGACGTCGCTTCCCCCAAGGCAGGCATGCTGATTCATGCCTAACCTACAACAGCTTATAGAAAATATACATGCTGAGCTTCTGCCGCAGTTGGGTGCTGGCAATGTTGCCGATTACATCCCTGAACTGGCTAAGATCAATCCTCGCAAGTTTGGCATCGCGATTGAAACGTTAGATGGCGGCTCATACTTCGCGGGGGATGCAGACGAGTCTTTCTCTATCCAAAGTATCTCTAAAGTCTTTGGTCTTACGCTGGCGCTAGGTAAGTATGGAGATGCGCTGTGGCGACGTGTAGGGCGGGAACCGTCGGGAAGCAGCTTTAACTCGATTGTGCAGCTCGAGCACGAGAACGGTATTCCAAGAAACCCCTTTATCAATGCCGGTGCAATCGTGGTCAGCGACGCCATCCTGGCAGGCCATCGCCCTAAAGAGGCGATTGGTGAGCTCTTGCGATTTGTACGTCATATCGCTGATGACGACGCCATTGTGATCGACCCGGCGGTTGCGCAATCGGAGGAAAAGACAGGATATCGCAACTTCGCTCTCGCAAACTACATGCGGTCGTTTGGAAATCTAAGACATTCACCAGAGCTCGTGCTCGGCGTTTACTTCCATCAATGTGCGATCTCAATGACTTGCCGTCAACTTGCCCGGGCAGGCTTTTTTCTCGCCAATGGGGGGCGCAATAAAAATGGATTTGCTGTGATTCCACGCGAGCGCGCCCGGCGCATCTGTGCATTGATGCTGACCTGCGGCCACTACGATGCGTCAGGCGACTTTGCATTCCGAGTTGGACTGCCAGGCAAGAGCGGAGTTGGTGGAGGCATTCTCGCGATAGCTCCAGGCGAAGCCTCGATCGCCGTTTGGTCCCCCGGCCTAAATCGATACGGAAATTCCGAGCTCGGAACACAAGCACTCCGATTGCTTGCAGAACGCACTGGGTGGTCGGTATTCGGATAAAAACGGCCAATGCTGATTTGACGAGCCTGCATCTACCTCCACTCGAGCAAAATGATTAGGAAAATACTGCTGAGTTGAGTGATAGGTAGATCGCCGATGATTGAAGTAGTCCAGCAAGCGGACATCGTTATCTAGATGTTCGCTTCTGGAATCGAGCGGCCGATTCCATTGCGGACGGTCACGAGAGGCCGCTTCGGATCTTTCTCGATCGTGATGTCATCGTGCTTCAGTGCATAGAGTTCCGTTGTCGTCGGACGTACGAACGAATGCCCCCAGAAGACAATGAGGCCATACAACTCACGTGTTACCTCGACGCCCCGAATGATTGCGTTGTCATCAGCTAGTTTTTTCGCTCCTTGCAGTAACTGCTGGTACTCGTCACGATCCCGTTCGACCAATGGCGCAAAACGAAAGAAGGGGCGGGGATTGTCGTGCTGATGCTGACGGGGAGTTGCGGGAACAAAATCGATCAGCCCGTCGTCTCGCGCAACCTTAAGAACATTGCGAAACGTCGCCATCAGCGTGTTGCGTGTTGAGGACGAGAGATCAGATCTTTTGCGGACGAGCCCTGTGCAGCAAAAAGGCTGGAAGCATCAGCTTCCAGCCAAGTATGTGCACACCGCTCGTTGCGCGCACAGGGAAGAGATAAGAATTTGCCAAAAGAGACATGATCCGCCGATCTTGAGCCTCCGGCATTTATTGTAAGACTCAATCACCAGCGCACCGTTTTGGATGCGCCAGAGATGAAATTTGCGGAGTCAGGCTGTCACCCATCCGGCAAGCAGAGACATGCCTGCGATAAGGCCGACGCCACCAGCAAACTTATTCAAGACGCCGGATAGTGCGCCGAGACGATTGAAGCCTGATCCAAGGGCAAGCCCGGAGAGGTGCAGACCACCTGTCGCCACGACGAAGCCCGCGGCGTAAGGCAAGAATGCGATCCCAAGACCTGCGCCCTCATTGCCGTGCGCATGGCCGTGAAAGAGGGCAAACACTCCCACCAGCGCCATCGCCGCGATAGTCGGTAAGCGCACTCCGAGAGCGATTGCCATTCCCATAACTATCACCGAAAGTGCGATACCCGCCTCGACCATAGGCAACGGCCATCCATAGTAGCCAAGCAAGCCGCCGATAATCATCGTGCCGATAAACGCAGACGGGACGAGCCACAGAGCGCGTCCGCCAAGATTGGCCGCGTAAAGGCCGACTGCGACCATTGCAAGAATGTGATCGAGACCGCTCAGCGGATGAAGAAAGCCCCGACTGAATGTGTCGACGGAGCCCGCCCCAACGTGGGCTGATGCCGGCGCAACAGCCAGTAATGAAATCAATCCCGCCAATCCGGCAACTGAGAGCGCGCGTTTTGCTATCACCTGTCTTTTCATTGCGGTCTCCTATTTGAATACGTTGTTGCGATGACCGAGGTGACCCTCTGCGACAAGGGTCCCGAGCACATCAAGAACCACGCGGCAGGCGAGCTGCGCTGTATTGTCGTTGACGTCGTAAGGCGGCGAAACTTCCACCACCTCCATGCCGCACAGTCCTTCGCGCGCAATGGTGTGAATCATTTCGAAGGCTTCTCTGGGCAGAAGGCCACCGGGCTCGGGCGAACCAGTTCCAGGAGCAAATCCTGGATCTATCGAGTCGATATCGAACGACAAATAGACAGCCTCGCATCCTTCCCACGCCATCTCCAAAGCGATCTCAGCTGCCTTTTGCGGGCCGTGATGCTGCACATCGTGCATCGTGAGCACGCTTGTGCCGCGCCTCTTAGCAACGGCCGTACCAGGCCGATTGCCATACCAGCCACCAATTCCGATTTGCACGAGGTTCTTCGGATGGCAGTTCGGCAGGCCGACATCGTGCATGTGGCTATGGTCGCGATGCGAAGCGTGGCTACCTTCATGCGTCGTCCAGAACCAGGGCGTGGTGTGCATCCGTTCATCCATATCCTTTTCCTGGATATCGATATGACGGTCGATGTGGATGATGCCGACATTCCCGTCGATGTGCGGAGCGATGCCGCGCACGTTTGGAAATCCGAGGCTGTGATCGCCTCCGCAAATGATCGGGAACACCCCTGACGTGTAAATGTGAGAAACGGCTTTCGTTACCTGATCGAACGTTTTCTCGATGTTTCCGGGGATAACGAAAATATCTCCGGCGTCACAGAGATTGAGTTCTTCGTAGATGTCGACCCCACCGTCGAACCAATACCCGTCATAGAGCGCGGATATGCGTCTCACCGCTTGTGGTCCGAAACGCGTGCCGGGTCTGTAGGTGGTGGCTGAATCAAATGGTGCGCCAACGAATGCGGCTTCGTAGTTGCCGATTTTTCGAATATCCTCGCAATACGGAGCCTTCATAAACGTATTGATTCCCGCAAATGCGGGTTGGTGGCCGCGGCTGAATAGCGAGATGTTGCGGTCGACGATCGAGTCCGCCGCTTCAAGGCCGAATTCCAACGAGCTTCTGACTTCTTCGTCCTGCTTATGTTGAGAAATGCGCGAAAGCGTCTGCATCACCTTTGCGCCGTGGGTGTCCTCTCGTTTCACGCCATGAAGATGAGAGTGTCTGTGCCTATGATGGCCGTTATCGTCCCCGTTTTTCTTGTCCGTCATTCTGATTCCCTTTCGGAGGAAGTTATGACGACAACGATTGCGCAAATAACTGGGGCTGAACACTCTCCAAAAATCAATTGATAGCATTGCCTAGATCAATGCTGGGCGTTTGACCTCAGGACATGTAGCTATTTTCTCCGTGAGTCAGAACGCGATTATTCGATGCTAATGTGAGGTGGTGTTCTTGCGTGGAGAAAGCGCATAATCGGCCGACGCACGTTGCTTGATATCAGTGCGGTCTAAACGCGGAAAGAGGGCGTCTAAATTATCTCTCGAGCAGCTTTAGAAGTTCGGTGTCATTCCGTTTAATCGACGGCAGGACAGCGAATGCTCGCACGATAAACCCGTTCCGCACATGGCGCACTAAATCGCGGCCAATTCGCTCAACGACGTGCATGAAACATGGGCCTTCCAACTCGTTGGAACGGACGCCACGGCAATAGGCCATGGCGTCCCGCTATTTCGCTATGTGCATCTATTACGGTTGGTACGTGGCTAGCAGGTGTCCGGCGTATATCGTCAAACCACCTACCAGCAGCGTTATGTACGGCAACAGGCCGGCGCGACGACGTATCGGTTTGCCGTTTTCCTTTAGGTCTGCCTCCATCCAACTCGGGAAATGGCCTCCATCCGTTATGTAATGACGGTAGGCAAAGATCGGAATAATCCCAGCAACGATGACGAGGCTGGTCAGCAGCACGCGCTGTCCCCAAAAATCCGCGCCCCATCCCATGATGAGGAGGTTGAGGAAGCCGCATGCAGCGCCCACCGCCAGCAGCCAATTGGGAGCGCGATAGGGTCGTTCTTGATGCGGGCGATCGATCCTGTGGAGCCAGCCTGCCTGCAGATTCAGGAACACGAAGACCATGTATGTCGTGTTGGCGAGAACGATGAGGAAGACATAATCCGAGATCGATAGAAGTGCGGTGTTGAACGTGAGATCCGTCCACATTGCAGCGACGGGTGCGCCGTGACCGTTGACGCGTGACAGATACTTCGGCAGCCAGCCATCGTGGGAGCCTTGATAAAGAGTGCGCGACGAGCCCGCCATTGCGGTCATAACGACGAGGCAAATCGACAAAGTCAGCGTTGCGATCACCAGTTTACTGAGCAGTGGCCCGGCACCCAGCATTTGAGCCATCACTTGGCCGACACCGGTACCGTCGTAAATTTCCGGATCAAGAAGACCGTTGAGCCCCAGGTAGCCCTGGAATGCAAAAGGAACGATCGTGAAGAATGCGATGCAGAGTATGCCCGAATACACCAAGGCCCGAACTGTATCATAGCCGGGATTCTTGAACTCGCTTACATAGCAAACTGCCGTTTCAAAAGGGTAGGTGGACCAGGCTGCGAGCAGTAAGCAAGCCATCAGCGTCGTGATACCCACCATGTCCCATGCGCCATGCGTCGGCTGCCCGGCAGCATCGTGGATAAGAGGCACAAACGGCGTGAAGTTTTCAGAATGAATATCTCCGGTCAGCAACGGCACGATGCCAATCAGCAGCAGTGGTAGCAGCACCGCCACGGCGATAATCATCTGCACTCGGGCAGCTTTCAAAATTCCGCGGTGTTGGATCGCGAAGACTGTTAGCATCAATGCTAACCCGAGGAAGAACGTCGCATTAAGCCGGACAACGACGCCCTCTTTGATGAAGCTCAGGTCGAACAACGTCAGTTGCCACGTCCTGATCATAGAGTCGGCAGGAAAAAGCAGATTCAAAACATAGCCCGCGGCAAGGCCTGAACCGATCGCGAGTACCGGTGACCACGAGAACCAATTCGCCCAGACTGAAACGGGCCCGAGCATCTTGCCATAGGGAACCCACGCGATTGCGCCGTAGACAGACGCTCCGCCCGACTTATTCGGAAAAAGTCCTGAAATTTCTGCGTATGTGAAGCATTGAATAAAGCCGATGAACATCGACAGCATCCACACGCCGGCTGAGATATTGCCGGCAGCGGAGGCGACGGCTCCGACCGAGAATAACACGAGTACCGGTGTGCCAGATGCGATCCAGAATGCGTGCTTCCAGTTCAGTGTACGGCGCATCGTGCCCGATGTTTCGGACACTTCTGGTTCGGCTGTTAATACCACCTCCGACATCCCCACCTCCCGAAATATAATTTTTTATCCAGGCCATCATCTCGGAATGCGAGATGCTAAAACCCGGATTCTAGGAGACCACAGGGACGCGGATTAAAAACTCCCCGGTTCGCTATTTTATGCATTGAGGACGTTGATGCTTCCCGTCGAGCATCAGGCACGCGCCGCGCGCTTCAGTTCGATTTAGCGACGACGTCGTGTTCAGTAATACTGCTAGGGCAGTAACTTGCTCTCGTTTCGTCGGGTAACGTCGGAGTGGGGGAGGTGAGCTTCCGGCCGACTTCTTCCATGAAGATTTCAGCCACTAACCGTTTCGGCGCATGTCTATTGGAAATGGCGTAGATATCGCACCCTGTGCCCAACGATCTCGGCGTGAGGGGCCAAAGCGTTCCTTTTCTGACGTCTGCCGCGGCCATACGTTCAGGCAACAGACAAATTCCCAATCCGAGGACGGCGAGGCGCTTTGCCTCTTCCAGATTTGGTGTCGTCGCGGCGATACGTTTTCCAAGTCCGTGACCTAATCGATAATGCGTTAGGCTGTCTGGTTCGTCGGCTCCTGTGAGAATAAGGGGCTCGTTCGATAATGAGTCAACCGACTGAACAGAGGTTCCATAGAGGTGATGTCGTTTCCCGCAATATACTAAATGCACTTCCCGAGTCAGAAATTCATAACGTAGCTCCGTATATTTTGCATGGATTGCAGCGATGCCGACATCGACCTCGTTGCGAAGTACAGCGAGTGAAATTGTTTCCCACGGAGCGACTTCGATCTGAAGCTCGACAAGCGGACATCTTGTGCTGTAGGCGACGAGAAGCTTGTCGAATTTTGAGCTTACGAAGTTGCTGATCGTGCGCAGCCGGAGACAACCGCGCAGTTCCTGAGTGACGTTATCGAGGCTGTCTGGAATGCGATCGAATTTGGCGTAAACCTCGCTGACGCACTCGTACAAAATGCGTCCCTCATCGGTCAATTCGAAACCAGCGGGTCCGCGTCGACAAAGCTTTTTGCCGAGGTGCCTTTCCAGTCTTTGGAGAGCAAGACTGAGTGTCGATTGCTTTCGCCACAGGGCGTTTGCGGCGGAGGTCACGCCATTCGCTTCGACGATGCCATAGAAGGTTTTGAGAAGATTCCAATCCAGATCGAGACAAAATTTCTGGCGCGCTCTCATGGTCACTCCCGGAAAATGAGGTGGGCTGAACTATCCCACCGTCATGATTGGAGTGAACTCTACTCGACCCTCGATGGACCGCAACAAGGAGTGCATTGCAGCATGCTTGTGCGAGCGGCTTAGAGCATTGGTCCAATCAATGCTCAAAATAGGAAGCCGGTAGCTCTTTAACGGACAACTCACCGCTATGGTCGGGGTGAAAATCGCACGTGTATCATAGCGGCGAAGGGATTAGTCGGCTCAAGCAGAGGCCAGTAATGCTCGAAAGCGAAGCTTTCCCCGTGGTGTTCTTCATGCTCAGCTTCTTCGCTTTTGCGATCGCGTTACTCTACGCCTTGGCGCGCGCCTGGGAAAAAGCACTTTCCACACGAGCGGCAGTTGATCGTGCCTCTGCAGCACGGCCCTGTAGAAGCGACTATAGCCGTCCCGTTGCCACTCTAGCGCACCAAACTACAAATCTATCATCAAGCAGGGGCAACTGAAGAGCGGCCCCTTTGCAAGAACTATAGACCGGAGAAAGCGAGCAGCCGTAACGCTAAACTCAAACGCTATGACAACGTTGCCGACAGACATCTTGCGACCGCAGCCGCGCTTCAACTTGGAAGCTCAGCGAGTAGCTCAGAAATATTCGAATCCCGATCCACATATCGGCGAGAGCAATATTGATTTCGCTTTTTCTTTGATTTTACGCATCGATCATTCGCTAGCTTGAAAATTTTCAAGAGAGAGAATTACAGACTTCAATCAATGCAACTGCGTGCTTCAAACATTGTGCGATGAGTGCCGATTTGTGCAGTCCTTGGTGCCGCACTTTGAAAATGCTGGCAACCGAGCTCATCGAAAGAGTTTATTGTTCAGGGCGATGTGGGCGACAAGCAGATGTTCTACAGCTGGTCGTCAGTGGCCCGCTCTGCGGAACTCCTCCAGTTTGAGTTGGAGTCCGAACCTGAGGGCCGGTAATTCGCCGGCCATTTTTTTGAGTGCTTGAGTGAGTCAAATTCAGACTTTGCACCGAGTGTAATTCTCGTTCGCTCTGCGAACAAATGTGCACTCTAAGCCTATTTCCTGTTCTCTCACGCCTTAGAAAATATTCGCAAGGAGATAAATTATAGCTGCGGCTCGCAGACATCATTCACAGCTCGGCGAGTTGAAGGCTTCGTTCTGGGAGGCATCAATCTTCGATCTTTCTCGAACGAGGAATTGAATCAAAAAATAAGACTTCCCAAGGAGACTCTAATGCAAAGCGTGATTGGTGGAGGCCCACGACGCAGGTCGTGGCGCCAAGGAATAGTTGTGTCCTCTTTAGTGGCAGCCGCAGCACTGACCTCGGTACCGGCTGTGGCAGCCGATGCCTCGGACAACGGCCCGACCGCAAACACAATTGAGGGGAAAGTGCAGGGATATACGAAAGATGGGGTCAACATCTTTTTGGGCATCCCCTACGCGGCCCCGCCAGTCGGCAAGCTGCGTTGGCAGCCACCTCAACCCGTTAAAAAATGGAAAGGCGTACTTGACGCCACGCACTATGCCAATACGTGTCCGCAGGTCACGACACTCGGCCCCTTCGCCGGACCGGCGAGCGCAAATGAAGACTGCCTCTACCTCAACGTCTTTACGACCTCGAACAAGGGACACAAAAAGCCGGTACTCGTATGGATTCACGGCGGTGGCAACATCACTGGTGAATCTAACGACTACGATGCAAGCAAACTCGCCACCGGAGGCCCCAACGGTAAGGACACCGTCGTCGTCGTCATGAACTATCGCCTCGGTCTCTTCGGTTATTTATCGCAGACAGCGCTGAATAACGAAGGCCATCTGTGGGGCAACTACGGAATCCTCGACATTCAGGCGGTGCTTCGCTGGGTCCAGCGAAATGCTGCTAAGTTCGGCGGAGATCCCACAAGAGTTGCGCTCGGCGGTCAGTCCGCAGGTGCGCTGAACACCGTCGCGAATCAGCTGTCGCCCTTGGCTGCCGGCCTCTTCAATCGCGCAATCTATGAAAGTTCTCCAATTTCCTCGCTGCCGACGGCGGCCAGCGCTCTTCAGAAAGGCAATGATTTTGCCACCGCTGCCGGATGCACGAGCGGCAATGTTGCCAAGTGCCTCCGGAACCTATCGCCTGCGCGTATTCTTCAGCTCCAGGGAACGCCGAACGCCAATGGTTCTTACACCACCCAAGCGTTTGTCGACGGCACGATTATCCCGATTCAGCCTGAAGCCGCGTGGACGAGCGGCCGCTTCAACAAGATGCCGACCATGGGCGGCTCCACCAAGGACGAAGGCAACTTTGGCACAGCCATCACGGAATACTTCTCCGGACCGCCGCAGGTCCCGATGACCGTGGACCAGTACAACGCTCGCATAACCGGCGACGTTGCCGCTCAATATCCGCTCAGCAATTACGACGGCAATCCACAGTTGGCCTACAATCGCGCGAGCACCGATCAGGGCAAATGCTCCAGCCTCCATGTTCTGAAAGCGTGGGGCCCGCAGATGAAGACGTATGCCTACGACTTCACCTATCAGAACTCGCCCTTTTACTTCCCGAAAATGCCGGGCTTCCAGCCTCTCGCCTACCACACCGCCGATATCCAGTTCCTTTTCCAAAACTGGCATGGCGGCAACCTGGGCGTAAACCTCGATCCGGTGACCGGCGTTCCGCGTGAACTCCAAGGTGCGGAAGTCACGTTGTCGGACCAGCTCGTAGCCGCGTGGACGAACTTCGCAGCGACAGGCAATCCGAACGGCACCGGCAATTCGCCGTGGCCGAAGGTGGCCGGTGGGGCAGTCACTTTCCTGAACCAAAATGTTCCGCTCTCGACAACGTCGGAAGCCGACTACAGAGCCGCGTACAAGTGCGATTTCTGGGATCCCAAAATCACTTACCCGACGAATTGATCGCATGACATGACATGAATTCTCAGGGGCTATGTCCACCGTGGCATAGCCCCTGAGTTTGTTTGCGCGGTCCCGGAATGCGGTTCAGGCTGTCACTTGCCTCGTGCGAACCCCTCGTTGAGTGTCTTCGTTGAGGACTCGTTGGGCGTCTTGCTTCAGAAGGTAGATAGAGACTGCAAGCAGCACGAGATCCTTCAGAAGGAAGGCAGAATTATTTGTCATCGCTGGAAAGCCGCCGGCGCCGGCATCCCACGCATCTGGAACGAATGGCATGACCGTCAGGGTAGCGATGAAGGTAGCAATCGAACCGAGCGCGCCGAGCATGCCGGCTTTCTTGTTCCAGAAACCCAGAAGCAGCAACGTGCCAATGGTCCATTCCGAGGCACCGAGGAAAATGGCGGTGCCACGAATGCCCAAAACCGGGATCGTCCAGGAGATAAATGGGCCATGGGTAATGATTGGCAACAGTCCTCGGATCTCCGATTCGAACCATTTGTCGTATCCGAACCATGCGAAGATGATCACCATTGCGGCGCGGAGCAGATTGTAGTCGAGGTCGGGTTTCAGGAGGCCTGAGCGGCCGAGAAGTTGGGCGATGGCATTCATTTGTTTTTCCTCTGAACAGGCCGGCCGAGCCGGAGACGAATTGCATCTCGGTTGATGCCGATGGGTGTCACACTAGTTCAGAAGATGAGATTGATAATGCTGGACAGGCTCGATTATATGCTCCATCGTCTCAAATGAAGGCCTCGCGATGGAGCACGTAGATTGGCTAAGCCGCCTCCTGGACATCATACCGGTCGCTGGACGAGCTGAGCACCGCTGCTTCTTCGCGGCGCCGTGGCGGCTGGAGAACGGGAGTTCGGAACCAGGGGAAATCCCCTACCACGTCATCCTCGCCGGCTCTGCTGTCCTTGAAGGGACCGATGGCCAACCTTCGCGAACGCTAAACGCCGGCGATATCCTGCTGTTGACGCGAGGGCCAGCGCACGTCCTCCACGATGGCGGTGGCCAGGCCGCATCGCCTATCCGGCAGAGGATCGGTGCCACGATCACGGTCGACGAAAATGATGGCCAGGGGGAACGGCTCGATATGCTCTGCGGCCGCTTCATCTTCTCCGCAGCCCACGCGCGCCTAATCCATGATTATTTCCCTTCGCATCTGGTGGTCAACGCAGCCGAGCATTCGGCGATTGCTGCTAGACCCGGCGCGCGAGCCCAGCTCGCCAACTTAGTGGGATTGATGCGATCGGAATCGGCGGAGGAGAACCTTGGTGGCCAAGCGATGCTTGCAGCCTTGTCGACCGTGCTCTTCACTCTCACGCTGCGCCTCGCGAGCGAGGATCGGGACGCTCCTACCGGGTTGCTCACGCTGGCCGGCCATCCGCGCCTGGCAGGAGCCTTGTCGGCCATGTTGGCTGCTCCAGGTCACGCTTGGACGTTGCCGGAACTCGCCGGTCTCTGCGGAATGTCGAGGGCCACGTTCATCCGCCAATTCCAGCAGAGCCTCGGCCGCTCAGCCACGGAACTACTAACCGATGTGCGCATGACAGCGGCAGCAAACGCCTTGCGAGCCACCTCGAACTCGGTCGCGACGATCGGCGAGGATGTAGGCTACCAGTCGGAAGCTGCATTCCAGCGGGCATTTAAGCAGCACGTCGGATTCACGCCGGCAGAATACCGGCGTCGCGCCGCGATGCACGGAGAGAGTTCGAGATGAGAGCAGGGGATTGCCAGCATAACGAACAGCTGTCGTGAAGTGGGTTGGCATTTTTTGAGGCGCGATTGGTTCTGGCAATCGCGCCTCAGATTAGATCGGAAACGGCTCTCAACGAGACGCAACATTCTTAGGTGGCGACTTCACGTACTTGTTGACCCACTTCATCAACAACTTGGAGATTTTCGCACTGTTCTTTTCGATCATCATCATGTGACCGTTGCCTCTGATGCCGACCGTTTCGAGCCGGACATAATCGACCGGAACGCCAGCCTGCTGCAAATAACGTGCGGTGCACTGATCGTATTGGGCATGGTACGACGCTTCACTCGTGACAACGAGCGTCGGAATCTTCTTCAACCTGATGAGCTGCCTGGCTGGCTCTTTTTGCTGTTGGCAGGGATTAAGATCAGGATTGTCCGCCGGAATTGTCTCGAACTGAAGCTCTGAAGGACTGGCGATGGCGGGAGAGTACGTCAATGGGGACGGAGACACGCCGTAAACCTTGCCACCGGAGACGGGCGGTCCCGAAGGTTCGATTGCAAGGATGCCCTTGACAAGATTGGGACGCGCATCCGCGATTGGCCACGTGAATGACCCGGATTGTGAGTGGGTCATGAGAATGGAAGGCCCAATCTGGTCTAAGAGAGCGGTGACAGCGAGTGTGGTCATCACCTCATTGTCGGACGATGCATTCTCAACCTGAGACGCAAAGAACTGATCGAAATATTTGTCGCCAAGCAGGCCGGTGCCCGGGAACTGCGTGTGATATTTGGCTTGTGGCCAGCTACCAGGAAACTTTTCTGGTGCTGTAAAGCGTGTCTGAACGCTATTGGTATCGCCGCCGCTGAGCGTACCATTGGTTTGGGGATGATAGACCGATCTTCCTCGGGCAGGCTGATCTACGACATAGACGGGATGCCCCTGACGCACGAAGTCGAGAGCCCAACCTTCCCGGCCATCAGGGGTACTCAAGAAATTTACGCCCGTCTGTTGCGACCCGTGGACCATGATGACGGGAAGCTTTTTGGAATTTTTATTGGCGGGTAAAAAGTATTCGACGTGGGCCTGATTGGTTTTGATGAGGGCTGTCGTGCCCGTCTTCGTCACGTATTCTCCACCCACATACAGTACGCCGTAGCCACCCAATGTAAGTTTGTTGTCTTTATCGGCGCGTGCGGGCGTGATCGTCGTTGCACCAGCCGCGGCCATCGCGGGTACAGCGATGCCAAGCATTAGTTTTTGGAGCTTACGCATGTTACCTCTCCTAGCCATGTTTCTCGTTTGGCACTTCTAACGAAGGCACTATGTTCTCTGGCGTCTTAGAGGTGATAGGCAGTAGACGAACACTTTTTTGCACACAGGGAACGGCATGCCGATCGGTGCAATGGCTGGTAAACGAGAAGATAACTTCAAACCTCAAAACCCTGGCTTATACCGGTCGCAATCAAACGACATTCCGGCGAGCTTCCAGGTTGCGGGATGTCACAGAGCCTGTTCGCGTCGAACCACGAAGGTTCGATTGCAAGGATGCCATTGAAAAGATTGAAACGCGCATCCGTGAATGACCCGAATTGTGAGTGGGTCATGAGACTAGAAAGCAATCCGATTTGAGAGAGCGGCGACAGCCAGTGTGATCATCACGGTCATCACCCCATTATCGGGTTCTGCATTCTCAATCTGAAGTTCTGACGATCGTTACGTTGGTCGTAACAATGCTGATCAAACTTGTTTTGAAAGCACTGCGGTAGCCGCATCGTCTTATGCTCTGAGTGTTGCGATTGGCGAGAATATTTCTCCAGGCCGATCGGCGTGCAGCTTGTTCGGGAAGAAATTCCGTAGCACGATGCCCGCCGTTTCCGTGTGCAAAGAACACATGCGAGTGTCGTCGTGCGCACACTGAATCGACCGCTCGCACCGGGTGGCGTAATCGCGTTCCGGCTTGCGAGGGTTTAAAAAGTTTTTCGAAGTTCAAAGTGCAGGGGTGCGATGACTTCCGTCGGTAGATCAAGGCCAACGCGACTGACATTCGATACGCGATATGTCTCTCGGCCCGAGGCTTTCTCATATTTTCGCGAGGCAATCTGCCAAGCGTTTATGCCCTGGACGCCGGAGCAGATTGAGGAGCGAGGGTTTCAGGCTCGGGGCGAAGCATTCAAAATTGGTCAAGCTACCGTCGGTCGATTAGACGCTACTCCGTTCGCAAACGCTCGAACGAAGATTGACATTGGTAAGTCACCATTCGACTGCATCTATCTCAACTATGTCGTCCAAGGCCAATTGAGTGTTAGTCAGAACGGTAAAATGAGCGTCGCGTCAAAGGGGGACGTGATGATTTTCGATGGCACTTGTTCTCTCCGCGCGATCACCGGAACCCAGCCTCGTTACCAACTCTTGGGGATACAAATACCGAAGGATGACTTCAAAGGTTCGCTCAGCCTGGAGGATACTTTTGGCAATGTAAATTTCGAGGCGCAAATTGTACCAAAAGCGATGCAGGCATGCCTGGAAAGTTTGGCGTATCGGATCGCGGAGTATTCTGAAGAAGAAGTAACAGCGCTGTATCGTGCGACGCTCGAATTGCTGCCGGTGATGGCCGGCGTAAATACGAAGCCTGATACATTTAACCAGGCGACCCGTGTTGCACGCGAGCTTGTCGAGCTGATTGATCAGCAGTTTTCCAACCCAGAATTGACCCCTGAAAGTGCTGCGCAGCAGCTCGGGATTTCCACGAGATACGTGCATAAGATCTTCGCGCAGCATGGCACGACATTTGGTGAGTGTGTGCGCTCTAGGCGTTTGGATGCGATAGCGAGAGACTTGCTGCTCGATCTGCGGCCACGGCCGTTGATTTCGACGATCGTGTTTCGCTGGGGATTTACCGACTTATCGACATTCTCTCGGGCCTTCGTAAAGCGCTTTGGCTGTTCGCCAAAGGCATATCGCGCAAGAGCAAGGTGAGCCGGTAGCGTTCATTGTTAGGGACCAAGAGACCGTGATTATAGAAAATCACGGTCTCTGTTTTGTTGCAGAAAAATTATCTAGTGATGGCCGTTGTTGCCATTGTTGCCGTTATTGCCATTGTTGTTCCCGTGATTTCCGCCGTGGCCATTACCCTTTTTATAAGGGCTTTTTTTGCTCAGCCATGAAATCATGAGATCGGCAATTTTGAGGTTGTTTGTGTCCTGCATCATCATGTGGGTATTGCCCTTAAGCCCGGCGTCCGTCAAAAGAACGGGTGTTGCGGAGCCTCCGGCAGCATTGATTTTGTCATCGATCGCCTTGCGCCCCACATAGCGGCGCTCCCCGAGATTAGATGTATTGCCGATCATGTTGTCGCCGAACAACTCGAGCACCGGGACTTTTTTATAAGCTTTAATTTGAGCGTCCGTTGGTGGCAGGCCCTCATACCCTTCAACGTTGATCACCGCCTTCACGAGACCGGGTCGTGCTTCGACAACAGGGTCGGGAAACGGACCGGACTGCGAGTGCACGACAAGAATAGCGGGGCCGATTTGGTCAAGCAGGTTGATAAGTGCTTCCGCACCAAAAACGAAAGAAGTGCGATCCGTGATTGTTCCATCGGTACCATTGAAGCCTTGGGCAAGAAGCCCGTCCATCGCTTCAATCGGATATGCCAGATTCGGATATTTTACGCCGTTGGAAGGGCCAAAGCGAAAGCCGGGCCAAAGCGTTTCAGCCCCACTGCGAGAGAAAGAGGGGATTTTACTCCAGTCCTGCTCATATTTGCCTTGGTGAATACCGATCGGGCTGAATCCCGCTCGGCCGCGCGTCGGAAAATCCACGACATAGGTGGGGAAGCCTTGGCGAGCGAAGTACGTGGACCATCCTTCACGTCCATCTGGCGTCGTCTCATACGATTGCCCGGTCAGACCGCCTCCGTGAACGAATACGATCGGATACTGCTTCACCTGCGCAGGAATTCGATAGTGAACGTACATTTGTTCGATCATGATTGTTGCCGGGGTTGGCAGGGGCGCCCCCGGAGCAACGGCTCCGTTGAATGACGTCGTAATTTTTTTTCCGTGAACGAAGAAGGTGCCTTCGTCTTGAAGCGTGAGGCGACCTCCTAATGACTGTTTGGGTTTGACTATTTGCGCCTCTGCCGAAGAAATCATTGCAATAGCTGCAATTCCGCATGCAGCGGCACCAACCATGCGCTTGGCTTTTTGTGTCATTTTACGCATCGATCTTTTCCTAACTTGTGAGTTCTCAAGAGGGAAAGATCATAGACTTCGAGCAATCCAACTGTGTGCTCCAAACATTGTGCGTTGAGTGCACGATTTGTGCAGCCCTTGGCCTACGCGCTGTTCGCGCATTCCGCAGTTCGGTTCACTCTCGGTCATTGAGCCCATCCATCAGTGTTGAGATCTTTGGAGGTTGCAACAGACGGTGCAATTCAATGCACGCGCATGGGAGGACTATGATTATGAGATCACGAGTTGGTATTGCGGTGGCCGCGCTTCTGCTCGGTGCCATGGCTTTGCCTAACGGAGCGGCGGCGAACGGCAAATCCAAAAACGCGCCGCTGCAGCTTGACGAAATTGGCAGCCTGTCGGCCGGTGGGCGGAAGGTGTGTGCTCCGGGAGCGTTTGATCCAACGGTGCCCGGCGCAGGCTCGCGCAACGCCGGGCAATGCTTCCAGATCGACCAGATCTATGCGCAGTACCTCATTCCAAAAAATTCAAAGAAGCTGCCGATTGTCTTCATTCACGGAGGAGCCGGCACGGGGCGCGTTTGGGAAACCACTCCCGATGGACGTGAAGGCTTTGCAACGGTTTTCGCGCGTCGTGGCTACCCGACGTACGTCGTGGACTTTCCACGCCGAGGCCGCGCAAGCATTCCGACCTTCATCGGAGCGCTTGGCAATCTGGACGGCGAGCAGATCATCCCTCCTACGACGTTCGCGGTTGGCGACAAGCAGGCGTTCTACAGCTGGCGGTTAGGCGCCAACTATCCGAGCCTGTTCCCGAACTCCAAGTTCCCGAAGAAGGGCTTGGAGCAGTTCCTGCAATCGACGGTTCCACTATTCTCGGACGATAACGACGTCATCACTGCCAGCCTCGTCGCGCTGCTCGACAAGATCGGCCCGGCAATCCTCGTCACGCACTCGCAGTCGGGCATCCATGGTTGGATGACTCGCTTCAAGAGCGACAAAGTCAAAGGTATCATCACGTTCGAGGGCGGCTACGTCTTCCCGGACAACAAGATGCCGCCGGCATTGCAGAACTGCGCCGGCTCTTCGCTCGCGCAGGGCTCGGCAGTTCCTGAGGCCGACTTCAAAAAGCTCGTTAAAACCCCGATCCTGGTCATGTACGGTGACAATCAGCCGACGACGTGCCCGGAGCCCAATCTAATCCGTGATGGTCAGCAAACTCGTCCGATCATGGGCAAGACGTTCGTCAATGCGCTCAACGCGGCCGGTGGCAACGCTTACTACATCTGGACCAGGGAGAAAGGCATTCATGGCAACACCCACTTCCTGTTCTTGGATACAAACAGCCTGCAGATTGCAGACTATGTTTCCTCTTTCTTGAAGAAGACTGGTCTCGACAAAAATCAGCGGAAATAGGAACCCGCAATCGGACGCGCGTGTGCCCGGTGGACGCACGCGCCTCCGAATTCGCATCTTCCGAATCCTAAGAGCGGCGCTTGTTTCTGTATTCTCCGGGTGTGCAGCCGAATTTGTTTCTGAATGCACGGCTGAAGGAGGAGGGGTCAGAAAAGCACCACCTGTGAGCCAGTGTTGGAATTCTGATCTTCGCTTGCGAATTGACGAGGTCGAGCTTCGCATGCTCCAACCGCTGACCGTTGATATAGGCTTGGCAGGTCATCCCCTCATTGGCGAAGAGCTTATGGATGTAGCGCGGGGACACGCCGAATTGTTGGGCCAGCCAGTGCGGTGATAAGAGTGGGTTGTCGATCTCAAGTTCAATGCGCAGCAGCAGTTTTTTGAAGAGATCCTTTGCGGCGCCAGTGCTCCCGGCAGCGCTTGCATCGCTGCGCTGTGCGGAAAGCAGAGAGGCGGAGAATAGCGATGTGCAAGCGTTGAAAACGTGATCAAGCTCCTGGCCCGATTTCATCGCCAATACGCCAGACAGGTAGTCTACGCACTGGAATAGCGGCAAGTGGCGATCAACGAGGCGCAGAGGGCTCTTGAATTTCTCGGTGGGCTCCGATGCGCGCGCCACTGAATGCGGGATCGTAACGAGCATGAAGTCTCGCTCGTCCGCCGCCAGCATGTCGACCCTGAGAGGCCGGTCCAGGTCATAGAGAGCCACACTGCCGGGTCGCACCAGAAGCTCCTGGCCATCTTGCGTAATTTGCGCACCGCCTGCGAGCGCATGGAGAATGCCATATCCACTTGGCGCAGAGTCCGCGATATCGCTCTCGGTGCGCTCGGTGGTGTGCGCAGCGCATTGCCACCTGATGACCGCGCCATTTTTGACGTCTGCATTGATCCAGCTCGTGTGAAACGGATCGTCGGCGTCGTAATCGAACGAGCAGCGTACGGGGAAATCCGAAATGACTTCCTGAAAGACATCGAAAGCATTTTTTTCGGGGTGCTCGCTTTGATGGATGGACTTGAGCTGAAAGCGGTCGGCACCGCCGTGCCGTTTCATTGCAAGGTCCGCTTCGGCTCGATCCGGCTTATCACTTGATGGTGCATATCTACCGCGGTGTTTTTTTGTATGAGGGTATTGGCCGTAAGTGTACCGTTGGGCTGCCTTCGGCAAAACTTACTTTTGCTCGGTGGGCTTGCGAGCCGCTTTGGCGAGGCATTTAGAGCCCAGTTCGTCTCGTCAAGACGCATCCAATTCGCTGACGAATGGCGTCTCTTCGCCGACCCGTGCCGATCTTGCTATCCAAGTTCAAATGTCGTGACACCGAAGATGCGATCAACGCACACAGAAGGGATCTGCCCTCTATACATTCGCGCCGTTTCAAATGCGGGTTTCAGACCAAGGCTTTCCGCCAGCGCCACGGCAGCATGATTGATGGCCGGGACGTCCAAGAAAAACTCTGCGGCGTGGCTCGCCTCAAGTAGACCGCGCAGAACCGTTTCCGCATCCGAACGTGTGCTTGCAACGAGCGGCCCAATTTTATGGCCCGTTCGGCACCGTCGAATAACGCCCCAGGCCTCTAACTTACCATCGCGCAGAAGAGCCCGGCCGATGTGACCCGGCGTATTGATCCAAGTTTTCAGGAAGCCTGCGCGTGGAGCGGGGAACACGGTCCGGTCGTCGGCGTGAATAAGGTCTGCAGAAACGGTATTGAGTGCCACAAGGCCAAGGGGTTCGGAGCCGTCGCGCGGCGAAGTCCCACCATAGCGAAAGTTGTTCCAGGCGAACTGGAAATCCGATTTTCGATAATTTTCCTGTTGCGACACAACTCCGTCGAGTCCGACAGTCCGGTGTCCTGCATGCTGCATCGCGGCTTTCCAAATGCGAATACCGAAGCCGCGTCGACGAAGATCCGGCCGCACAATGTAAAATCCTAGGAATGAGAACGCGGCGTCATAATTGACGCAAGAGATCATTGCCGCGGGTTCTCCATCGAGTTCGCCGATCAGAAAGCCTTCGGAGTCGACTGTCGCGAAACATGATGCGTCGGCAAAACCAGGATTCCAGCCCTCGTCGGCGGCCCAGTCGGTAGCAAGCACGATCTCTTCGTGTCGCATCGGGCGGATATTGAAAATAGTCATGTTAGGCATTGTCCAAGGCCAGATGGCAGCGAGACCTGTTGCACTCGCATACATCCCAACGCCCCATCGGGGGAAGCCTACTGCGTCGGGAGCGCCCGATAATTCTGGCCGAGACGATAGTAGAACGCACCGACCTCAACACCACTTTTATTGATCGTCGCGGTATTGATTGGGCCGAGATCCTCAAAGTGGCTCGCCAAATTCGCAGAGTCGAGTTGGTGCCGCTCAAACCCGAACAGGATCATGTCGCGCCCGTTCTGTTTGTCGGCGGGAAACCAGTAATTGTACATCAGGCCCTCGGACCCAAAGAGGCCACGTCCCGCCGTCTCGTTAGCACCGTCGTGGTCCCCGTCGTAATAGGCGAGTTCACTGGCCATGAAATAACGGTCCATGCCGACAAGGAGTGGATCTTCATCGAATTGGTCGCGGACTTGCTTTTCGATTTCGAATGCCTGTTCTCCCAAGTCCCGCCACGAGATCGGCAAATCGCGCAGCTGAAGACTGGACTTCAGCGGGTGGCCCGGCAGACCGATGACGATGAAATAAAATGCGCCTCCGCAAAGCAGCAACGAAGTTACGATCGTGATGGACCAGGCCTGTCGCAGGTTAAATCTGCCGGTCGCGCCGTTATGCCTTTTCGCCGTGCCGATCAGCGCCGCCATCGCCGGCAACACGGCTAGCCAGATCGGGCCCGTCCAATTCAATTTGACGTCGTGAAACAAACTGAATGCGATGAAGACGGACAACGGGATCGCAGTGAAAACCGCCGCGAATAGCCATCGGCGATCGCCGGTCGTAAAGAGCCGGCGGAGTGACGATGTCTTTTCCGGAAACAAGACCTGTGCAGCCGTGATCACGCCCACGGGCGTCAGGATGGCGACGATCGACAGAAGCAGGAGGTGGAGCGAAAATCGAAACGGTTCCTCGACGCGCCGCGCGCTCTGGAAGAGGAACGAAACCCAGCCGTGATCTGCATTCCAAATGATCACAGGTGAAAAGATGGCGAGCGCCAATACCGCACCGGCATAAGGCCAGGGGCGCCGAAACCAATCACGCGACCTCGGATCGAGCAGCATGAATAGGAGGATCGCTGGGCCAAGAAGTACGATCGAGTACTTCGAAATCAGGCCTAATCCCATAGAGATGCCGACGCCGATCCAGGCCCTTCGGCTTCCGCCGAAAAACACACGTTCAAGGAAGAACAGAACACCCGCCCAGGCCGCCATGAGTGGGGCATCCGGCATGATCAATAAGCCGGATACAACATAATACGGTAACGATGAGAGCAAGAGCGCGGAGACAAATGCCGCGGTCTTTCCGTAGAGGTTGCGCGTGAACTGGAAGCAAAACGCGACCGTGAGAAACCACGTCAGCAGCGCGCCCGCACGAAGAGCGAATTCGCTTCCGCCGAGGATATGCGTTGATAGCCAGATGATCCATGCAACCATTGGCGGGTGATCGAGATAGCCAAAATCGAGATGCTGCGCGTAGTTCCAATAGTAGGCCTCTTCGGGAATGAGGTTCACCGTACGCATGAAGACGAGCCGCAGGAGAATTGCGTAGAGGGCCACGCCAACGGCGGCGATGCGCCATCGGATGCTGCTCGACGTTCGCTGTCCGATCAGCGGAAAAGCATAGAATGCGCTGCCCACATAGCCGACGAGCGCGCCCGCCGAGATGCCGAGAACTTCCGCCGCCGCCTGCGGCCACTTCCAAACGTCCGATGCGAGTTGATGAATGCCGGCATACAGAAAAACGGCCATAAGACTTATGGCGAAGAAGCGGCCAAAAATGTGCCACTCCGTCTCGAGGGATCGCGCCGAATAGTCCGAGAACGTCCATCTGGAGTTGAGCGCGTAGCTCATAATCATCGCGCCAAGCAGGCTTGAAATCTGCGCCGCAAGCGCGTCCGAACCCAGTGCGATCAGAGCATGAGACACAGCAGTGTTGGCGCAAACGCCAATAGCCACGACGGCCGCAAAGCTCGTTGCCGTTCGCATCGACACCGCGCCGCCGGCCATTGCCGCCAGGCGCTGCCCGCGCGACAGCAACGACTTTATGCCGAGCTTTGAACCACCGTGCGCGGCATCGAATCTGGAGCGAGCTGCTATTTCCACCGTTACTTCCGCCATGTCAGCATCGCGCTCGCCGAGTAATTGAATGCCGCTGCCATCACTGCGCCTGCGATGCCCGCAAGCCACCAGCTGGCGTCGCGTAGATAAATGAGTTCGGCGATCCCGACGTTGGCGAGCGTGCCGATGCTGCAAACCAAATAGAAGACGCCGAGGCCCTTCAGCGCGTTCAATCCGGTCAAGCGCCTGTCGCGGAACGTCAGCGCATTGTTGAGGAAAAAGTTGGTCGTCATTGCTACCAGCGCCGCCAGCAGCTGCGCGACATAGAAGGGGACGGTCGGCAGTACGACGATACTCCGCAACACCGCAAGGTGGACAAACAGACCGGACGCACCGACCAGCGCAAACAGAAAGAAGCGCGGCGAAACACGATTTCCCGTAAGCTTGGCGAGCAGCAGTCCGGCGAAATCGGCGACAACGAGCCCGTCGAGCTTCGAGGCGCCGAGCCGTCGAGGCCTGAATATGTAAGGTAATTCCGATATTTCGAGCTTCGGTGACGAAGCCAGAATATCGAGTAATAATTTGAAGCCCTCGGTTGAAAGCCTCGGGGCGATGTCCTCGATGATCTCGCGGCGGATCATGAAGAAGCCGCTCATCGGGTCGCTGACGTTGGTCTTGAGCAGCACGTTCGTCAGTCGCGTGGCGAGCACACTCGATTGCTGCCGGACTTTGGAGAAGCCGCTGCTGGCATTACCGGCGCCGGTGTATCGCGAAGCAATGACAAGATCGGCCCCGCCGTCGATTTCGGCGAGCATGTCCGGCAAGAGCAGTTCATCGTGCTGTAGATCGCCGTCGATAACAGCGACAACGTTACCAGCCGATGCCAGCATGCCTTCGATCACAGCTCCGGCAAGACCGCGCCGTCCGATGCGGCGAACAGCGCGCACGCGGCTGTCGTGTTCGCCTCTCTGCCGCACCAGATTTGCGGTTCCGTCGGGACTATCGTCATCGACAAAGATGACTTCCCACCGGATACCGGCAAGCGCGTTATCGAGCGCCGCGATCATCGGATCGATGTTATCGGCCTCGCAGTACGTTGGGACGATCACGGTCAGTCGGGGAGCGGCGATGACGCTGTCGCTATGCCAATTGGCGCGACGCTCGATTTCACGGTGCGCGACAACCGTGTGAGCACCGGCATAGCCGGCGTTTTGCGAAATTATTGACACCGGCCCCACCTTTCGGATCCCGGCGGCAACGTCCCAATTGTTGATGACTGGACCGTGTCGCTTTCTCTACAGTCCTGTAACTCCCTCCAAGCAACGGAAGAAAACACAGCAGTTCAAGCGGCGCACTTCGATCGCATCGGATATTGAACAGATGACAGTCTTTGACAGTGTGACGCGATTGCTACTGACAAAGCTAGCGGTCCGAACCACTGCCGATTCAAGCGCGCCCGACCTTTACAGTTCTGTAGTGATTTAGACACGCCGCTAACATATCCGCCGTCGACCCTCGGCTTACGGGAGTCGGAGCGGGTTCGTGATGCTGGACGGGGATGTTGGCGATCGGTCGAGCACGAGCCACGAGGTTGAGGCCGCGCAGGGGATAACAGCCGGCAGCATGATCGCCGTCGCGCTTCCTGCTCTGGCCGACGCGGTGGCACTCTTCTGGCTGTTTCCCGGACTTGATCTTTGGACATCCCGGCTTCTCTATGCGGGCAACCATGACTTTGTCGGCAGCCACTCGAACGCTCTGAGCGTAGCGCGCGATTTTTTCCATGCTGCGTTTGTACTGACATGCCTCATGGTCGCCGTCGGCGTGATTATCGCTTCCATATCGCGTCGAGGTTGGCTCACGCTTCCATTTTACAAATGGCTGTTTCTGGCAATTTGCTTGAGCGTTGGACCAGGGATCGTCGGTGCGGGTTTGCAAGATCATTGGGGCCGCGCACGCCCGAACGATGTTGTTGAGTTTGGCGGTGCCAAAACATTCAGCTCGCCGATACGCCCCTCCGATCAATGTAAGACCCGCTGTTCGTTCGTCTCGGGAGACGCATCTTCGATATTCATTATTTTCTTTGCCGCCGCCCTGATGTTCAAAACATGGGCGCGAACGTTGATAGCGCTTGGCTTGGGTCTTGGCGGTGCTGCGGGATTTGTCGGCATGGCCCAGGGTGGGGCGTTTCTTTCCGACATCGTGTTTGCGGGCGTTCTGATGGCGTTGACGGCTGCGCTTACTCAGCTGGCGTTCGACTCGACGAGGACCGCGTCCCGCTCCATCAGACTTTCAAACTGAAATCGGCGGCGGAGCGTTGAAGCGGCTTCACGAATTTGCGGCGCGTGGATGAGGAGGAAACGACACGTCGACGACGAGGCCCGGATTGTTGTCGGCGAGCGTGACCCGGGCGCCATGAAGTTCCGCGATCGCCGACACCAGGCTCAAGCCAAGACCGCTCCCCTTGGTCGAGCGGCTCTTCTCCAAGCGATAAAGCCGTCTGAAAACCTTTTCGCGTTCTTCAGCAGGTATCCCGACGCCGGTGTCCCGGACTTTCACATTCGGACGCCCGCCGTCCTCGGTTAGTTCAACGAAAATCTGCGCACCCGAAGGACAATGCAGAATCGCGTTCTCGATCAGATTGATGAAGAGCTGATTCAAAAGTTTTCGATCGCCATGGACGGCAATCGGGGTGTCGCCGATCGATCCGATCAAGTGCTGGCCTTGTTCCTCTGCGACAGCTTCCAGAGCGTCAACGATATTGATAAGCAAGCTGTTCAATTCGACGTCTACGAATTTGCTCTTCCGCGCCCCCGCTTCGATTTCGGAAATTCTGAGCAACGCATCGAATGTTTCGGAAATCCCGTCAATTTCCAGCAACGCTTCCTCGACAGACGATTGATACATCGCCAGATCCGGCGGGCTTGTTTGAACGATTTCGAGCTTCTGCCGCATACGAGCGATGGGAGTCCGAAGGTCATGTGCAATGTCGGTGGAGACCTGCCGCAAATTGCCGACGAGCGCTTGGAGCCGATCGAACGTGGCATTGATCATGGCGGCAACATGATCAAGATCGTCGCCGGACCGGCTGCGAGGAATGCGGGCCTGCAATTGCCCGGATGCAACGGCGCCAAGAACACCTTCCATCTTGGCGATGCGCTTTTGGGCCTTCATGCCGAGGATATAGCCGCCGATAATTGCCGAAAGTATCGACAACCCAATTCCCCATAAAAGCCCTTTGAGAAGGACGCGCTGCGCGTCGTTGATATCTCCGTTGCCGTCCCCGACGAAGAGATGGCCATTCTTTATCGACGTCCATCGTCCGACCACCGCGGTGCTTGCGCGTGGAGCCGTCCATGATCCAATCAGCGGCAACTCACTCCATGGGATTGTTTTCCAGCCCTCGAACCGGGGGATCACCCTGATGTTGCCGGCGACATATCGATCCGCGCTATCGGTCAGGAGGTAAATGTCTTCGTTCGACTGTGCCACCTGCGCATGGCGATTGACCATCGCTGCCAGTCCCCCGAAGCCGCCGCTGACTTCGACGTCCGCCAACGTTCTGCGGACTTCATCGACATGAGCTTTGAGATTGCCGTTAAGCTGATCGTCGATGACGAAGAACAGCACCGAAAATATGACGAGGTTCGTCAGCGAAATGATCGCCGCGACAAGTGCCGCCAGGCGAAACGCCGTGCGCCGTGTCAGCCTAGTCTTTATCATCGATGCGATAGCCAAGCCCTCTTATCGTACGTATCAGAGGTATATCTCCGGGGCGATCGATTTTCAGCCGCAACCGGCTGACGTTCGTTTGAACGATGGAGGTTTTGGGATCCAACTCCAAGTCCCAGACTTGCTCAAGGAGCATCGATCGTGTGACGACGCGGCCGCCATTCCGCAACAGGATCTCAAGCATACGAAATTCGCGTGGCTGCAAATGGATAATCTCGCCCGCCCGTTTGACTTCCCGTTTGATCAAATTGACTTCAAGGTCGGCAATCTTGAATAAAAATTCCTCGTACGATGTTGGCGGTCGCCGCCCAAGAGCCGATACGCGCGCGACAAGCTCCCCGAGGGCAAAGGGTTTGACGAGGTAGTCGTCGGCCCCGTTCTCGAATCCCTCGATCCGGTCTTCGATTCCACCGACGGCGGTCAGGAACAGGATGGCCGATGTCACCTTCATCGACCGAAGTCGCTGCACAATGGAAAGCCCATCGAGGCCGGGAAGCATCCGGTCAATGACCAGGACGTCGAAACCGCCGACGGCGGCGTGCTTAAGGCCGCTTTGACCATCGTTGGCGACCTCGACAGTGTGCCCTTGGTCTACGAGGCTTTGCCTGACAATGCGTGCGGTTTGATCGTCGTCGTCTATTACGAGGATATGCATTGAGCATCCATCAAGCGGCCCCGTCTTCCGTCTGGTCCACAGCTTCTGCATCCGGTAGGCGCAGAACAGTGTACGCGAAAAGGTGCGTGTGCGCATGGAGGGGAGATGACGCCCGGCCTCTATAATGCGCAGGACGCGCGTCGATCGCGATGACCTCGGGGCCACAAGCGGCGAGACTGCGGCCGCAATGTTAGCAATTTGTATGGTTCGAACGTTTGGCGGCGTTTCACATGGTGAACGATACAGATTGGCGAAGCGGCCGCCTTATTGCCAGCGCCGGATCGCGGGATTTTTGGCGCCGCGACGGCGGGGGCAATCATGTTCGGTTTGGGGAAAATCATCGGCAGACAGCGCGTGTTTTGGCTGGGCGCTTCCCTATCCATTGCGCCGCAAATGGCTATCGCTGAACCAGTCTGTGTGACGTGCGCCAAACCCATGCAGAATGTTCAATGTGAAATAAGAAAATCGCAATCACTCGCGGGATTGCCGTATGGGGAGAAATTGATTGCGAGGGCCTGCGTGAAGGCAGTCAAAGCCTCGGCCGGGGCATCGGGATGTCATGTTGCGAATGAGATCGCATGCCCCAATTGGCCTCGAAAGAGCTTTTCCCTGAAGGAGGCGAAGCAAGCCCTCCTAGGAGAGACGCACCCTGTGCCGACAGCCGATGACGAAGACCCGCTCGCGAAGGCAGCGGCCGCCCCTCCTGCTGAAACGAAATGGCCGGCATTGCTACGCCCGATAGCGAACGCTTGGCAGAAGTTCCTTGCCGCCATCGCGTGGAAATAACCGCATGGCGCGCGGCATGACTGTGAGAAATTCGCCGAACCGGCTCTGGGGCGTCCTGATTGCTTTTGCCGTTCTTAGCGTCGGGTCGGGGTGCGAAAAGCCGGAGAGATGGCGGAAGGAAGACGTCGATCGGCAGACCTGCCTGGGTTCGAGGCTTTCACCCGCCGAAGCTCTTGCGGCATGTTCGCGATTTATCGTTCCCGTGGGCGATCACGAACTCAAGCGCTCGGATGCATACTATAATCGAGGCATGGCATTCGCGGAGTTAGGGGAATTTCATCACGCGCAACTTGATTTCGAGAAAGCGCTTGATCTCGATCCTCACAACCAATGGGCCCGCCAGCGTCTCGACGACGTAAAGCAAAGTCTGTCGAAATCTGGCGGCTGACGGCGACGAGGTCGAAGCCGTTGGCACGCTTAGCGCCAGGCCACGAGAATGGCTCCCGAGGCGATCATCGCGATACCGGCCCAGTTCACCAATGTGAGCTGTTCGCGAAGAAATGCGACGCCGAATATCGCGACTAGCACGACGCTGAGTTTGTCGATAGGCGCGACAAGAGCCGCTTCACCAATCTGGAGCGCCCTGAAATAGCAGAGCCATGAGGCGCCGGTCGCCAGCCCGGAGAGCGCCAGGAAAAGATACGTCCGCAGTGAAATGCTGCCGATAGGCTGGAAGAGGTCGCGCGCCAGGAGAATGACGCCCAGTACGACCACGACAACGATCGTCCTTATGAACGTCGCCAGATCAGAATTGATATTTGCGACACCGATTTTCGCGAAGATCGCGGTGAGCGCCGCAAAAAAAGCCGAAAGGAGAGCCCATGCGACCCAACCGGAGGGAAATGTCATGGTCGCTTCTCCCGTTCAGATTTCTATTTCCCAAGATTTTTTACTGAGCCCGAGAAAATCGCAACCCGGCTTAATCGGAGACACGGGCGACGCCGTTGGCGCTAAGCGTTTTCTCTATCATCTTGATCGGTCCACTTCGAAGACGCGAATAAGATCGCGAGAAGCAATCCAAGCGTAATCAGAGAGGCGTACTCTCGTGGTATGTCCAAGCCGCCGGAAGAAACCGGCTTGGTAAGAAAGTCGCCGAACGTCGCGCCGAAGGGGCGTGTGAAAATGAAGGCAATCCAGAACAAGGCGACGTCATTGACGGTGCGATAGTAGTGCAGAACGCCGACGAGAGCGATGACCCCAGCCGTTACAAGCGCGCCTTGAATGAATGTCAAACCCAGATTATCGACGAGAAAGTCGCCAAAAGCAGTCCCGAGGCTGTTGGAAAACAGAACAGCCGTCCAAAACATGATCTCGGTATCTTTACGTGTGATTGGATAAATACGGAGGCTGCGATCGCGGTAGTACCAGATTGCCAGCGAAGCGAGCAGTCCAAACAGAAGAAGCCCTGTGCCTTCGAGATAGCCGAGCCCAAGCGACCGATCCATGAAATCGGAGATTTCGGTTCCCGCCGTCGTCGTCGCGATGATGGCAATCCAGAACAGCAGTGGATGATAATCTCGCGAGGCGATTTGGGCGGCGAGGATGACGATGAGTGCGCAAAAGGTAATTGCCAGCCCAAGGTAATAACCGAGATTGAGCGTCATGGAGATGTAGTCGCCGGTCGTCTCGCCAAGCGTCGTGGCAAGAACCTTCATGATCCAAAAATAGACCGTGACCTCAGCGACCTTTGAAACGGTTGGGCCGACCCGAGCCGCGATTTTCGGCATTGGTATAGAACCCGCTCTACTTCGATCAGCGCCTGGATTGGGAGAAGTTGGGCATAAGGCAGACGCTCCTGATAAGCTTTGACGGCTTGGCAGAAAGTTGTTCGAATAGTTACAATCAAGTCATACCGGAGTTCCGGCTCTTTCGAAGTGCGCCGACGACCGCTTCACTTACAACAAAGCCCCGAGCAATTCTGGCGTCGAGGGTTGCAGGAGTGAAATCTCCGGCGGCATCCATGCAGTTCATTCTTCCCGGCGCGGTGTCGGATCCGACATCAAGCTCGCACAGCGCTGGCCTGCGCTATGCCCTTAAGGAAATCTGGCTAAGTACCCGGCATTTACGGAGCCCCGGCAAAAAGAGAAGAGAACACCCGTAACTAACTCCGTACTGAAACGTTGGGAGGTCAGGCCGAATTCCTCGGTCGAATGTGAAGGAGGAATGCCATGAGAGTTCTGTTCGCGACAGGTTTTGTGGCCCTGATGGCTCTGGCGCCAGCCTACGGCCAGGATAAAGAGGCATGGTGCACCGATGGCCACATGCAGCAAATGGATGCCCAAGTCGCCAAAATGACCGACGCGGAGATGCAGAAGTCGGCGAAAATGCATCTGAGTCAATCAAAAGCCGCCATGAAGAAAAGTGATATGACCGGATGCATCAAGCATATGGAAGAAGCGCACAAAGCCATGGGCATGTGAGCACGAGTTGGGCGGTCGTTCGCCAGCAACGGCCGCCCGTCAAGCACTCCGGCCTCGGTAAGCAGAAATGCGCACGGCTTTGATCGGTTCTCGTCAACGGAGCCGTGGCTGTCATGTGACGATCGAGTTTTCAATCGACTTGCCGTCGATTTTCTCGAGAAAACTTGATTGAAGTCACTCTATAATCGCGCAGCGAGTTGCTTTGCGCTGCTGAGGCGCATCGGTTTGATGGGGGCTGGGGTGGTTAAGTCGAGACGGTGTTTTACGTGGTTAAAGCTTTTCTGGGTCAGCCTCGGAATCGCGTTTTTATTGAGCGGGCCGGTAGCGGCGCTTACCCTTTCAAATCTTCCTTACACAACGGATCAGAATTCATCCGTTCAGAAAGCGCACGGCTTCCACTGCCGCCCGATGTTCGGTTGGGATCCGCGGTTGGGTATTTATCACCGCCATCGGCATGAAGGCATATGCGAGAATTTCCAACGCTGCATGAAAGTCATGTACCGGTGCAATTTGCGGATGGGCAAAGGTTGGGAGCCGTGGTCCTACGAGCGGTGGGGTTTCGATAATTGGCGCTTCGATAAATGCATGCTTGATGCAGGCTGCTATTGAATGAAGAGTGGCCTCCGTTGTTTCAACAGTAGATGCAAAGCATGACGCACGGAATCTCTAACCGCCGCACCCAAATCGGGAGGCTGTCCCTGTTTTTTGTGCTGGCGCTCCTGCTTGGCCGTTCCGATGGTCACGCAGAGGGCGTGACGATCAAAAGCGACGACCCTGCGAAAAGCATCAAGGTCAGTGTCGATAACGCTACGGTTCGAGATGTGCTTGCCGCGCTACGTGACAAGTACGGCGTCGAACTTGCTGGGGACGGCGAGGCCGGTGCGAGCGATCCAATGACGGTGACACTGCAGGGAAACTTGCCGACGATACTCGAGCGATTGCTTCGCAATCAAAACTACATGATCGTCCGATCGAAAAAGAATGTTACGGGCGTCGAGAAAGTCTTGATTGCGGTCCCGGACGGCTCGAAAGAGTCGAAGACGTCGCCTGCACAACCGCCGGAACCGACGCCGATGCCCTGATATCTGTTTTTGAGGCAAGATGACCGTCGTCTAGGGACACGCCGTGCTGATGGATTTTACGCACGGCTTTTTGAACCGGACGACTTGAGGTTCTTCTTCATCGCGTTTGAGTATCACCGCTTCGCGTTCGACTGACGCGACAAGCCATCCTCCAATCATATCGCCGACCTGAACGCGGAGATCGGTTCCCGTGTCTTCTCTGCGAAGCACCGCAATTGTCCGTTCTGAATTGAGCACGACCCCAAGCAATTGATAGTCGGGCGGTGGGGGAGGCGCCGCACTTGCAGATTTGACGTCTTGGGGAGGCGGCCCTTTACGGCTTGGCGCGAAGAGGGGCCTTTGCACCCAATTTTCGAGCTGGTTCTTATCGAAGTTGGCCAACGGATTGCCAGCGAGGGGCCCGGTTTCAGGAGCAGGCGGAGGTTCGCTTCGTTCCACCGGTTCATCATTCGCGGTTTGATCCACGCTCGCGGTTTGCTGGGACGTCTTCGGGGGTGGGGAGGCGAGCATCGCCAAGATGGCATCCCGATTGTCGAACCACACCAGCGCCGCCAATCCGAGGCAGGCAATGGCGAGCAGCAGCGGACGATACTTCATCATGTCACGATGCTCCTCCGCTCTGGGCCGCAAAGCCGCTCACCTGCAAAGTAACATCCAACGGTCCGACGTAGTGGGGGTCGGGTGGCCGGAAATCGTCGTGGATCGCTCGCACAGTGATGTCATCTATGAAGATGAGGGGCATTCCCGTTTCGAGCGTATGAATGATGTCGCGCAAACCCTCGGTCCCGACATTGATTGCTACGCTCACCGATATTTGCATAAGATTGCCGTCCTCTTTCGGCGGCAAAATCTGGATGCTGGAAGCGGTGCCTCCGTTCGCGCTCACCAGCGAATTGACGAGGCTTTGCAAATTCGCACCTGCGACACCGGTTTTGTCGCCTTCGAGCAACAAGCTTTTATCTTGACCGAGGGCCGCGAGATCGGCGTGCTCTTTTCTCAACTTATCTTCGTGCGCCACTTTCGCGCGGAGCTGGGGCAGCAACGCATGCTTTTCGGCGATTGCGCGTTCCAGCGTCGCGACGCTCAGGAGCGGTGCGGCAGCGATAAGGGCTGCAGTGGCAAGGAATGCAAGCAACACCGCGACGGCAACGTAGCCTCCGTACGATTTTGGAATTGCGTTCATTGGCGTTTCTCCGGGGTGCCCTCGCCTTGCATCTTGCCGATGATCGAAAACGTCCCGAGTGTCTGCCCATCCTCGCGGGTCGTGGGAGCGGCGAACCGGACGTCCTCAAATTCTGGCGTGCTTTCGAGCGTTCCGATCAGGCTCGTCGGGTCGGCCGACTTGCCCACAATGCGTGCCTCGTTATCGTGGATCTCGAATTCGTCGAGATAGGCCGAATCCGGTAGTGCGCGGCTGAGGGCTTCGATCAGTTCCATCACCGGCCGGTTGTCGACTTTGCGCTTGGCAAGTCGTTCGCGTTGATCTTTGATTTTTGTGTTCTCTTCGTTGAGCTGTTTGACTTCGTCGACGCGGATCTTGATGGCCGCGAGCTTGCCGTCGAGATCATCGTACTGAGTTTGAAGATCCCATTGCCGATAGATGCCGAACGCCGAGACCGCCAGGCTGCAGGCCAGAATCGCGCCAAAGGTGATATTCAGCCGGCCTGCCGTTCTGCTGACGGGGTCTCGCTCCAGCCGGAGCAGCTCGACGACCGAAGCCGATTCAGGCGATGGCGCAAAATCGACCGCGCTCGGCGTGAGGCCGATATCGCGCGCCCGAGCCAATGCGCCGTCCACGAGCTGTTTCGTCGTGGCTACGATTTCCGTATCGATTTGATCGCCTGAATCCGTATCTGACCCAGCGATGCGATACCCATAGTACGTATTCTCGTGTGTCCATGCGACGATGGTTTCAATCTTGTTCTCTACGATTGAACTCATCAGGTCTGCTGCCGATTTAGGAACGCGGATCGTTCTTTGAACGACCTCGGTCGGCGAAAGCCGGAGCAATATCTGCTTGGAGTCCTGCGTGGCCCTGCCGATCAAAATTCGCCTTACGTCGGCGATTTCACCCGGCCCGGCGTCTTTGCTGAGCGTCGCAAGGTTGATTATAGGTCCGTCGCCTTTGGTGAAGATCTGCAGCCCGTTCGCATGTTGGAAGAGCATCGTGCGCCAAGGCCGCTCCTTGGTTGGCGGCCGCGTGATGACGCTGCTCAATGTGTGAACCCACCAAGAATAGAAGCGGCGAATGCGGCCTGTATTGTCCGAAGCTCCATTCATCACATTTTCTCCGCAGGCGTACTGACCACAGGCCATTTCGCGAGCAATCTGTAAGGAGCCGACGGATCGACGCCGGCGGCTATCGCGAACTTCCGGACGAGGCGGTAGCCGTCATCCGGACGTTGGGCGCTGACCGTTACGAGGAACGCAGGTCCGCTCCGGTCGGTCAGGTAGGTTTGGGCTTTTTCGATCAGGTCATCGACGGACGACTTGTCGGCGTATTTTAGCCGATCGATGTCGGCCCGATTGAGATCTGGAATGGCCTCCAAAACCACCCGCGGCGCAACCAGCGGATTGATCGATCCGTCGCCGTTGAAAACAGTGAGATAGGGAGCCATGCGATCAAAAACTTCAGTGGAGAGCCCCGACGTCCGTCCGAATTGCCGGACATCGGCGAAAGCCGGTTGCGCCGAGAACGTATTCGTTATCTTGGCCACCGCAGCAGATACGTTCTGCTGGTCGCCGGACGCATCTTCGCGCGCCTGCACCACGGCCGCGGTCAATCGATTAGCCTGGACGGCGGAACCCGTGAATTTATGGAAAAAGGCGCGCAGGACTTCATCGTCGGTCTTGTTGAGGTCAATCATTCCATTGGTGTCGAACGCCGTAATCGTCAGCGTTGCGTCTGCGAATGTTATGGTGTGCTTGGTTCCGTTTCCGGACCATCGCCGGCTTTCGTCGATGTCGATCAGGTGCGCGGCGGCGATTTCAAGGCCGGCATCAAGAAGCGCTTGCGACTTGGTCCAGCCGACTTCGGAAATGGCGGACGCGGTGCTGCCGCGGACGGCGCCACTGAACGTCGATACGAGGATCACTGCGGATGTCAGAACCCAAAGGACGACAAGAAGAACGAAGCCTTGCTCGCGAGAGCTCCGGCCTTCGCCATCGTCGATGGCTGGAACGTGCTCGTTCGGAATTTTGCGCCTCATAACCTATCTCCCGGTCTGGTCTTGAGCCGCGGGGGCGTGCTGGGGGAATTGTCCGTCACTGCGTGCGCTGCATCCGTCGGAGCTTGCCGACACGCAGCCGAGTTCCGCGTCGGTCCGCAACGCGACGATGAAAGGCTGGGCAACAACGGCGCCGCTTCTTGCGTCGATAACCTCGAGGCGGATGATATCCGGCATCCGGTTCGGTTCTTTCCAGGATGCGAGCCATTTACCGGCGTGCGCTCCTCTCTGGGCATAGGAGAATTGATATTTGAAGGGACCGGTGAGCAGTGATACCCGGTTTGCCGGTGTGGCTCCGGGGAATTCGAACATTTTGCTTTGATAGAGAGCGCGAGCCCGGACGAGTTCCATTCCTGCACCGTTGGCGACGGAAGAATAGTTGACAAAGTAGAGACCGGCTGCGGTCGGATACGGCGGCTCCGACGTGACGAACGACAGGTGGCTTTCGGTGCCGGTGAAGACGAAACGCCGGTTCTCATCGGTGATGCGGATCAACCGCCGGATGCCGGAGATGTCGCGGTCGAAAATGTCGTACGCGCGCGACAGCATTTCGAGCTTTTCGATGCCGTTTACGTTGGCGGTCCAATTTTTTGAAAGGGTACGTAGCGCCGCGCTCAAAAGGCCGAGGATCATTGTGAGGATCGTCAGACTCACGAGCAATTCAATCAGCGTGAAGCCGCTTTCCCCATGACTCGGCGCACGATATCTCGGGGCGCTAGCCATTGGCCCGTTCCAGTTTCAGAGAGTTCAATTCCAACTGCCGTCCGCCGGGCAAAGCGACGATCACGCGGACCTGACGGAGCTTCCAACCGTCGCGTGACCGGACTCTGGCCCAAGGGGCGGTTTCGGGCGCGAACTGGACCGACCATTGGAAGCCATCCGCCACGCCTTTCTTCGACGTGAGCTTTTTGGGCCAACCCGAGACGGCATCGGCCAGCAAGCCCTGGGCGATAATTCGTGCCTTCGCATAGTCTGCCGCGGTGCCGACCGTCTTTAAGGCGCCGGCGTGCGCTTCAAACAAGCTGACAAGCCCGATCGACAGAACCATCATCGCGACCAGGGTCTCGAACAGTGTAAATCCGGCTTCCGGGCTCGGACTCATCACAGGCTCAGTCGAGCGCTGCGGTCGACACCCGGCCCGTGAGCCAGTTGACGCGAATTTCATAAGCGCTGCCTTTTGATTTGAGATTGATCGTACCGCCCGTGGAACTGCCGTTGGGGAAAAATCGGATCGCAGCCGCGGACGGAGAAATCCTTTCGCTGTCCGCCGAGACGACATCCAGATCGATCGACGGCGAAAACGCGAGCGGAGGGATGCCACTTCCAAATTCGATTGCCCGATGCTCGACGTCGATCACTGCGACCCGATCCGAACCGGAGATCATGGCGCCGGACCGGATATCCCGCAGCCGCGATGCCGCGAGAAGCGATTCGGTCTTCAAACGCGCGCCGCCCGACGGGCTGCGAAACAGCGTCGATATCGCACTGGCGGCCAACGTCATGACAACCAGTACGGCCAGCATCTCGAAAAGCGTGAAGCCGGCACTTCGATCCGATGTTGGCGGATTACTGCCAGCTCGTGACATCCTGTTCCTCGCCTTGGCCACCTTCTTTCTTGTCGGCACCGAGTGATATGATGTCGAATGCCCCGCGCTGTCCGGGATAGCGATAGATGTACGGATTGCCCCACGGATCGACGGGCACCTTGTCCTTTTTCAGATAGGGTCCGTTCCAGCTCTTCAGATTGCCCGGACGCTGAACGAGAGCATTCAGACCTTCGCGCGCATCGGGGTAGCGGCCGGTATCGAGTTTGTAGAGTTCGAGCGAGGTGCCCAAGCTCTCGATCTGCACCTTGGCCGTCTTCGTTCGCGAGCTTCCCAGATAGCCGATGACGCGCGGCGCGACGAGGCTGGCCAGCAGAACCAAAATGACCATCACGACAAGCAATTCGATGAGCGTGAATCCCAGCTCGCCGGGGCGTTCGCGCTGCATCCGTTCACAATAATCTGCACGTTTGGATTTTCGCGCCTTCATTTCCACTACCTTCTTCATATGGCAAGATCGTTGATGCTGACGACCGCACTCAGGATCGACACGATGATGAATGCGATGATGCCGCTGACGACGAGAATGATCACCGGCTCGAAAATCGTGAACGTGCGCTCGACCGTTCGCTCCAATTTTTCTTCGAAGACCTCCGCCATGTGCAGAAGGGACGATGATAGGCTTCCGGTTTCCTCGCCGACGCGAAGCATGTTGATCAGAACAGGTGGAAAAAGCCCCGACTGGGAAATGGGCTCCAGAAAGCTGCGCCCCTTGCGGAGTGCATCGTAGGCACTGTCCAGGGCTGCTGCCGCCTTCCTGTTGCCGATCACATCCGCGACGAGCTTCATGGCTGAAGGAAGATCAATGCCATTGTCGATCAGCATTCCGAGCGTGCGGCAGAAGCGGACAGTCAGATTGAGCTTGAGAATGCTCCCGATCAGAGGGAGCCGCAGCAGGAGCGATTCGACATGTCCGCGAATTTTCGGCCAAGCCACTACGGCGAGGAGGATCGCCCCTCCGATGCCGCCGATCAGATATTCCCAGTTCGCGAGTAGCCAGTCGGATGCACCGATGACGAATTTGGCCTGATCAGGGATCTCCGTTCCGGCGTTGCTGATCATGTCCTTGAAGCGCGGCACGACGACGGTCAGCATGACTGTGACGGCCGCGATCGCCATCACAATCAACATCGCCGGATAGAGCACTTCGGAAAGCGCCATGCTCTTCAGTTTTTGTGTTTTCTCTCGCCCCGCGGCGATCCGTTCGAGGACCGTTTCGAGCGTGCCGCTCGCTTCTGCAACACGGACCATCCGCGAATAAATCAGCGGGAAGGCATCGCCCTGAAGCTCCATGGCCTCGCAGAGGCTCTTGCCGGCGCTGATCTCCGTGCCGATGCGGCCGATCAATAGCCGAAGCGATTTCGAGCCTGCATCCCGTTCGAGAAAGGCGAGCGCTTGATCGAGCGGCAACCCTGCCTTGATGAGCATGCCGAGTTCGCGGGTGAAGTGCGTGATCTGACGGCTCGACGGCTGGCCGGACATAAAGGAGCTGCGGGCGCGGCTTTGCCCGGTCGGCGATACCTTGATCTCCGACACTTCGATTGGAAAATGTCCGAGCTGATGCAAGTCCTGGAGAACTGTCGTTCGATCCAGGGCTTCCATTTCGCCCGCGAGGCTGGCGCCGGTGCGGGTCAGCGCCTTGTAGCGATAGAGCATGGCTAGGCGACCAGCGTTGGATTGCCGAGCCGATGTCTGCGAATGCGCAACGCCATCACATGTCCTCCCAAAATTTTTTATTTTCGACGGCGCCGTCTTTGCGCGCTTCAAACGTCGAGAGCTACGCGGCGAACCTCCTCTTGCGTGGTGACGCCGGACAGGCATTTGGTGACGCCGTCCATGATCATCGTCGTCATGCCCTTCTTGCGCGCGGTGGCTTCGATCAAAGCCGTTTGTGCATTTGGTTGAATGAGCTGCCGGATCTCATCATCGACGCTTAGCACCTCGGTAATAACGATGCGTCCGCAGTAGCCCGTGCCGAAGCAACGATCGCAGCCTGCCGCGGTCCAGTGCTTCTGATCTCGTCGATCGCTATCGGGGCCGTGGCCGCCGCCCAGCGAGAGCACCTCGCTGGAGAGCTGTTTGCAATGGTCGCATAGGACACGGACCAAGCGCTGCCCGACGACGCACCTCAGCGACGAGGCGAGCAGGAACGAGTCGATCCCCATATCGAGAAGGCGAGGGATGGCGCCGGCCGCGGTATTCGTGTGAAGCGTCGACAACACGAGATGGCCCGTCAGGGCGGCATGGATCGCAATGCTCGCCGTCTCGCCGTCGCGCATTTCGCCGACCATCAGGACGTCGGGGTCGTGACGGAGGAACGAACGCAGCGCATCAGCGAAGGTCAATCCGATTGAGGGCTTGGCTTGCGTCTGGTTCACGCCGTCGAGCTCGTACTCGATGGGATCCTCGATCGTCAGAATTTTGCGATGAGATTTGTTGAGCATCGATAACGCTGTCGCAAGTGTCGTCGTCTTGCCGGACCCAGTCGGTCCAGTGACCAGCATCAGGCCGTATGGAGCGGCGAGATGCTTGCGGATTTCCGCTTCGTCGCGCGCACCAAAGCCGAGCGGAGCGAAGTCCAGCATGCGGCGCACGTTATCGAGAAGGCGGATGGCTACAGCCTCACCGTGAACGGTCGGAATCGTCGCGATGCGCAAGTCGAGGCGATGTTCGTTGATGCGGATGCGGGCGCGCCCGTCTTGCGGAAGGCGCCGCTCGGCGATGTTTAATCCCGACAAGATCTTCACGCGGGAGACGATGGCCTTGGACATCTGTACGGGCGGGGGAGGGACGTCTCGCAGCATGCCGTCGATGCGGATGCGAATGGCGATGCGGCCATCGAACGGCTCAATGTGAATGTCCGTTGCGCGGGAATGCACCGCGTTCTGGATCATCTGATTGACAAAACGGACAACCGGCGCACCGAGCGCCATGTCGCGAAGATGTTCGACATCGTCGCCGCCTTCGCTTTTATCGGCTTCCTGCCAGACGGCTGCCGGTCCACGCCCGCGGGCGCTGCGTTCGATCGCCGCCAGGATGTCTTCGGCGGCGGCGACGCGCGGAATGATTTCACGCTGTAGGGCTATCCGGACGGCGTTGATCGATTGAACGTCTGAGGGGTCCTCCATGGCGAGCAGGATCCCGTCGTCGATCTCGCCGAATGGAAATATCTTGTTTTCCCGCAGGAACGCCGTCGAAATATCGGTCTGGGGTGGTTGGAATGTCGCCCAATCGCCTTCCTCGACCTTCGGGACCTTGTGGAAGTCGGCAACCGCCCGAAGCAATGCCTGGGGTTGGAGGTTGGACGCTTTTCGTAAGGCTGAAAAAATCGAGGCGCCGGTTTCCTGACGAAACTTGCCTACGCTATCCAGGTCGTTCGGTGTGATGAGCCGCTCACTGAGCAAGTACTCTTCGAAACTTCCACTCATACATCCCCTCCAGCGCCAGGTACGAAGCCTGCCGGCGTCGAGTTGCGCCAGTTTAGCAAATGGAGGGTTCGTCGAAAAACTTTTTATTGCAAGTTTGCTCTTCGATGGATCGGAGATTATTCAAAATCGTTTTGTAGAAAATTTGCATGACCCGAAATCAGTGCACGGAAATCCAACTCAGTTCTCTCGGTGCAAGTTTGCGCACTTATGCTTGCGAGATGAAGTTACGCAGGCGCAACAGAAAATTTTTCAAAACCCGACGGTCGGTAAAAAGCGGCCACCGTATTTTTATCCGAGCTATGGTCGCCAACTGATCGATTCGTAAAAGAGCCACCTTCGTGGCCAACGTTCGAGGTGGGGCGTGCTCGTCTGAGCATCGGGGCAACGAAACAAAAAAAGCATTGGCGTCCTAGTTAGGACGGGGGGAAGCGTTGATGATTGGGTGGAAAGTTCTGACCCTGGTCGGACTTGTGGTTGTCAGCGTTTCTGGGTGTGCCTCGTTACTCGAAAAGCCGCTCATCGAACCGCCGGACGAAATTGGAAAGCTGTCAAACGCCGATCTTTCGCCTGCCGCTCCGACGTATGGCGGTCCGCAGATGATGCCGACGGCGAATACCGGCTCCATCGAGCGAAAATATCCGGGCGACAATAGAATTGCGCGCATGCCTCGCGCGCCGAGGGCCGGCGTCAGCCAGACGGAGTCGGGTTACGAGCTGAACTTCAGCGACACTGATCTCTCCGAACTGGCGAAGGTGATCCTGAAAGATACATTAGGCATCACCTACGTCTTCGATTCCCATGTCGAGGGCCGGGTTACGATCTCGACCGGCGGCCCTGTCACACGGGCCGAGCTAATTTCCGTTCTCGAGAGTGTTCTCGCGACAAATCATGCGGCGCTGCTGATCGAGAATAATGTCTACCGCATCGTTCCGGAGGCGGATGCCCATCAGCAAGGCATCTCGGCATTTGACTACGTTCGCGAAAGCCATGAGGTCGGCGCGGGGTACGGAGTTTCCATTTTTGCGCTGCGGTATGTTTCAACCGAGGCGATGATGCGGATGCTCGACGGCCTTATGGTCAAGCAGGAGGATCTGCGCGCAAGCGTCTTCAACAACCTGCTGTTTATTCGTGGATCGAGCCAGGTCCGGCAATCCGTCGTCGATATCGTGTCAATGTTCGATGTCGATTGGATGAAGGGGCAGTCGGCAGGGATCTTCAAGCTCGACAATGCCTCCGCTGATGATGTGTTGCGAGAGCTGCGGCAGGTCTTCCAAACTGACAAGCAAGGTCGCGGAACGGTCAAATTCCAGACGATCGGCCGCCTGAACGCGATCCTGGTTTTGGCCCCACGTTTGCAAATGGTCGATAAGGCGGGAGAGTGGATCGCTCGCCTTGATCACGGCGGTGCGGACGACGACAACTACTATGTTTATCGTGTCGAGAACGGTCGAGCGAAAGATCTGGCAAAGCTGCTAATGGCTGCATTTTCCGGCTCATCTTCGAGCGGGTCTGTGCGCGGCGCAGAGGAAAAGGAAGTTGCGCCGACGCTTGGAGCGTCGACGATGAGTTCGAGCGGCAGCAGCTTCGGTAACTCTGCAACGAATTCAACGGGGAGCGGTACGAGCAGCAGTTCATCGGGTATCGGCAGCATCGGCAGCGGCGACACCTCCGGTGCATCGAATAGCACGCCTTTGAAATCTGCTCCTGCGGCGGCCGCGTCGGAGGAGGACGACACTTCGTTGGATACGGCCGCGTCATCCACATCGGCGTCGTCATCGGATCAGGTGAGGGTCACACCGGATGAGCGTAATAACAAGCTGCTGATCAAGGCATCGGAGCGCAATTACAAAAAGATTCTGCAAATCCTGCGGCGCATCGATCGGCCGCCATTGCAGGTTCTTATCAACGCGACGCTCGCTGAGGTTACGCTGAACAAGAACCTGCAATATGGAGTTCAATTCTTCCTGCAGAAGAATAAAGGGATGGGGGGCGCCATCGGCTTCAGTACTTCGGATGCGCTTGCGATCGCGCCGGTGATGCCGGGTCTCAACTTGATCGCCGGAAACTTAAATTCGGATCCGCGTGTGATTATTGATGCTCTTGCAAAAGAGACGGCCGTTCGCATCGTTTCCTCCCCGTCGGTTGTGGTTCTGCACAATCAGCAGGCGGTCCTGGAAGTGGGCGATCAGGTGCCGATCATCACGCGCGAGGCCCAGAGCGTGATCAATCCGGACTCGCCGACCGTCAATGAAATCGAGTTCAAGAATACCGGCGTCATCTTGAACGTGACGCCGCGCATTAACAGCAACGGTCTCGTGACGATGGAAATTCAGCAGGAGGTCAGCGCGGTTCAAGACCCGACGGGGCGGCTGGGCGGCGGGACCAATACGCTGACTCCAACCATATCCCAGCGGCGCATCACAAGCACAATTGCGGTGCAGAGCGGGCAGATGGTCGTTCTAGGCGGACTTATCCGGGAAGAGGTCGGTCATTCCAAATCGGGTATCCCGCTGATCAATAAAATCCCGTATCTCGGCGACGTTCTTGGCGGCGATACGGACACTTCCCGCACGCGGACGGAGTTGATCGTTTTCATTCGGCCGTCTGTTATCCGAAATCCGGAAGATGCAAGTGATGCAGCGGAAGCGTTGCGCGCCGGCATGGCATCTCTCGCACCGCGACCCGCAGCCTGGGACGTCCGCGTCGATGGCCGCGGACGGGCGGATATTGCGGGCGAGGGACGGATTAAGTGAGTGGCTCCGCCGACGAGGACGCTGCGGGATCGTTGCTCACAGTGTCCCGCTGATTGCAGCGGAGCACCAGATCACCCAGATGGCCGGAGCCAGGAAGACACCAAACGGCAGAGCCGTCTCTTTGGTCAAGGCGCGTCTTTGCCATAGGCTTATGAGCACGACCGAGGCGATCGCGGCCATACACGCCAGGAGCAGCACATTGCTCATACCCTGGATGCCTGTCCAGGCGCCCGCAACCGCTGCAAGTTTTACGTCGCCGAGGCCCAATCCTTCGCGGTGACGATAATGGAAGTACGCCGCTCTGACTCCGTAGAGGAGAGCGGCGCCCAGTAACGCTGCTCCGAGGTGCTCAAGCACTAAGGGCGGGTTGCGTTCGGAACCGTCGAGCAAATGAGTCGCGAGCAACCCGATCGGGATCGACGGCAGCGACAGGGCGTCGGGAATGATGTAGCGCGTAGCGTCCGACACCGCGATCGCAAGCATCGTCCAGCCGAGAAGGCACGAGACTGCTGCATATTTTGCTTCCAGCAACTGGAACGAGAAGATTGCCACCGCGATAGCGGCGCCTGTTATCGTGCAAAGCATCAGCCGATCATACGTCATCCGCGCCTCGCTCCGGACGCATGCCCTGCTTCAGCGCGATGCGCTGCGGCGACGAAGGGCTTTCCGCTTGTCGTCATCAGGTATGCCGGCGGCTAGCGTGTTACGATCGGCAATGGCATCGGTCCAGCGATGGTGACGGCCAACGGCGCCGCCGCATCGACAACGTTCACGCGGAGTGGTGGGCCGCTGTCGATCACGGGCAACGGTGCGCTGACGTCGAATGCAACGACGCGCACGTTTGCGATGGATTGTGCGTCGACGGGCGTCGTCGATAGAAGAGGGCGGATCGCAATACAGACCAATGCAATCGCTATGACGGTCTGAATGAACTTGCTGTAGGCATCCATTTTGGCGCTCGCTTAAAATAATGAAAGCAGATCTGCTCAACCCGTCAGGCAACGGTACCGTGTTCCGGTAAAAAGTTCTCTTCAAAAAAACCGGCCCAATCTTCCTAAGACCGTACGGGAACGCGGGCGGTCTCCGTACGGCCGTCAAGGCGAGCATTGAGATGTTCTGGTGCGATTTGGACGAAGGCAAATCCGCCGCTCAGCCAGTCTGAACGCGCCGACGTCGGGGCGGGTCCTTCACTTTGAGCTCAGAGCTTGCGGTTATGCCGGACAAATCTCGAAAGTGGACATTGCTCGGGGTGCATCCGAATTGCTTCTTGAAGGCTCTATGGAATGTTGAGAGATCGTTGAAACCCCAACGGTACGCGACCGCCGAAATGGACGGACGGCGCCCCCCACTCGTCTGGAGATCGCGCTTGATCCGTTTCAGGCGTTCGGTCGTGACGTGAGAGCTGAAGGTTGTTCCAAGCTGTACGAAGAGTTTGTGCAGGTAGCGGATGGATATTCCGAATTGCTGCGCGACGCGCGAAGGGGAAAGCTCGGGGTCGGAGAGGTTCTGATCGATGTAGTCGAGGAGCCGCGTCAGCAGGTAATTCTTTGGGAAATTAATCTGCTGGCCAGTCGCGGCAAGTCCGACAGACATCGGCAGCAATGCAATGCATGCCTGGAAGACGGCCGCCAGTTCTTCGACGGGTGCGGTTCGCAGTGACTGCCGCAACAGCGTCAGGCAGTCGGCCAATGGACCCGCGAGCTTCTCGGACGGGATCAGGACGTTTGAGAATTTGTGGTCGATGTGGCGTGAGTTGGAAAACGCCAGCGTCGGGATGATGAACGCGAGATTATCGCAGGAGACATCAGGCCGCTCAGTCAGCGTGACCGGCGAGAAGCTCTCATACAACACAAGGTCGCCGCGCTTGGCGACGTTGATTGTGCCGCCCTGCTCGACCTTTAGTTCGCCGGAGATGATGAGGTTGCCATGAATGCAATCGATGGGCGATTGCGAGATGTTTGACTTGGTTTTCGTCGCAACGATGGGGCTCATACGCACGCGGCCGATCGCGCCGTTCCTAAGAGCAATGCTTTCGATGCGCCCTGTGAAATCCTTGCCGTAGAACTCGGGAGTCCACGGCATGAATGCCGTGCAAATCGTTTCGCGGAACAGACTGAATGCTTCGGAACGGTGTCCGTATTGGCTGTCCCAGACATGCAGATGTTCGCCTCGTTGCCGGAAGGCTTCCTCGACGTTGCTCGCCATCGAATCCTCCTTGCCGCGATTCTTGCGCCGCGGCTCTCTGGTGATGTTTTGAATACCCTTTAACGGTGTGAACGGCCATGGCGTGCAGCGAACAACGAGAAATATAAGCGAGCCGTTATTCTCACTTTCAGCTCTCCTGCAGGCCGAGCGGAATTTCGAAAAATTACTTCAATTGTGAAAAGGTGAGCGACCTATCAGCATCGACTTGGAGCTGCGGCCGTCATCGTCTCGTGATCGAACAAGCGCTCCAAGCGGAATTGTTTGCGGTGCGCCGTCGCAAATTTTGAGCGTCGGCAGAGTTTGCAACGGCGGATATCCTCGAGCTCATTTCGATCCCCCAAAAAAACATAAAATTCGATCGAAGCTCTCCGTCATTTAAATTTTACATCGCGTTCGATGGCTGCAATCGGTTTGTGCTTTTGCATTGAAAAAATCTGACTTCGACGCGCCGCGCGAGACGCTATTCGCTGAATGATATTTTTGTTCTCTGATCGCGCGCTCGACGTGCGCCGCATGATGAGTTGAGTTCACTCTCCGCGACGCAGCGATTTTCCATCAACGCATAATTCTCGCGCGGCATCGGCTGAACCAGCGCCGTTGCCCTTCGAGGTCCGTGGCTTGGTTCATTGGGCCGACGAATAATAAATTTGAGGAGAGTAATTATGCGAAACATTTTGACGTCGAACAAACGGCGCGCATCGCTACGTCCCGGAGCCGTAGTGTGTTCCCTCATGGCGGTGGGCTTGGCATCATCGCCGACTCTTGCGGACAAGAATGCCGACAGCGGCCCGGTTGTCTCAGTCACTGATGGCAAGGTGCGTGGAACTTCGGCGAACGGCGTCAATGTCTTTCGTGGCATTCCATATGCCGCGCCGCCGGTTGGCAAATTGCGTTGGCAGCCGCCGCATCCGACCAAGCGCTGGAAAGGCGTTCTCGACGGAACGGAATTTGCGAATACGTGTCCGCAGGTCACGGAGCTTGGATCATTTGCAGGCCCGACGAGCGTCACGGAGGACTGCCTTTATTTGAATGTCTTTACCACCGGCAGCAGCAAGAAAAAGGGCGTTATCGTCTGGATCCACGGCGGCGGGAATGTCGACGGTGAGTCCAATGACTACGATGCCACCAAGCTGGCGCAGGGTGGGCCCGATGGTCACGAGACCGTCGTCGTTACTCTGAATTACCGCCTTGGGCTTTTCGGTTATCTCTCACATCCGGCGCTGAACAGCGAAGGCCACCTTTGGGGTAACTACGGTATTATGGACATCCAGCAGGCATTGCGCTGGGTGCAACGGAACATTGCAGCTTTCGGCGGCGATCCGAACCGCGTGGCGCTCGGCGGTCAATCGGCCGGCGCCACGGACACCGGAGCGAATGTCATATCGCCGATGAGCACGAAGCTGTTCAGCCGCGCCATTTACGAAAGCGGACCATTGCCGACGATGGCTCCGGCTGCAACGGCCCTCAGCAAAGGCCAGGGTTTTGCGACGGCAGCTGGATGCGGGAACGACGCCAGCAAGCAAACGGCACAGTGTCTGCGCGGTCTGACTTCGGAGCGCATCCTGCAACTGCAGGGAACGCCGAACGCCAACGGTCCTTATATCGTCGGACCGTTTGTCGACGGTTCAGTCATTCCGATTACGCCCGAAAAGGCTTGGACGACCGGCCAGTATAACAAGATGCCGGTCATGGGTGGGCGCGTTCAGGACGAAGCCAACTTCTCAATCGGCATCACCGAATACTTCTCCGGTCAACCGCCCGTTCCTATGACGGCCGATCAATACACTTCGGCTCTCACCAGGACATATTCCGGCAATGCGGGACCTGGCGGTTCGCCTCCGGCATATCCGGCAGGGACGGCCGAGAAGGTTCTCGCCAAATATCCGCTCTCCAACTACGGCAACGATCCGACGAAGGCATACAATCGGGCGCAGACGGATACGCAGAAATGCCAGGCGGATCATGTTCTCCAACTTTGGGCGCCGCAGGTTCCAACCTATGCCTACGACTTCACCTTTCAGGACGCGCCCTATTACTTCCCGAAGATGCCCGGCTTTAAGCCCGGCGCAGCGCACACGATCGACATCCAGTTTCTGTTCAACAACTGGCATGGCGGTCAGCTCGGCGTGAATCTCGACCAGACGACCGGTCAGCCGCGCGAACTCAATCAGCAGGAAACGAAGCTGTCGGATCAGCTGGTGGCCGCCTGGACGAACTTTGCTTGGTCCGGCAACCCGAACAGCTCCGGCAACACACCCTGGTCGAAGCACGGCGGCGGAAAGAATGGCAAATACCTCGTCCAGGACATTCCGCTGTCCACGATGACGCGCCAAAACTATCGCGCCACTTACAACTGCGATTTTTGGGATAGCGTGCTGCTTTATCCTACCGAGTAAAAGCCCTAGACTCGAGGAAAGGCCGCTCGGATGAGCGGCCTTTCTTGTTCTGGTCAGTTCAACGGCTTCTGGCCCTCATCGAGATGAGCCAGCGCGTCCTCGATTTGCCCTTTCAAACGCATCAGCGCCCGCTCAATGGCAACAAGGCTCTCCCGGTCGAGCAGGCCGAAGCCATTCGTCGCCGATTCTTCAATGACATGGCAAAATGCAATGAGCAGGCGAGGGTCTTCGTCCATGGCGGGCACCACCATCATTTTGAGTAAAAATTTATAGATGAAACGCGGAGAAATTAAAAACCCGTCGTGAGTGTAAGTATTTTTTCGCGGCCGCCGAAGCGCGTGGAGGTTCAGCAAACGGTGCGCTCATGCTGCACGCAACTGGTCCATCATCCGCGCAGCACCAGTTTGGAGATGACAAGTCGCGGCGCTGTCCGTACAGATGACGTGGACCAGGAAATTTTCTGCCAATAGAAAAAAATCTCGCCGTACGCGCGTCCGCGAGACCTCATGCTCTCGAATTCATGCTCTCGGATGGAGAGGCGGAATGGATGACGATGTACATGAGGGAAAGGATTTGTCTCATCAATCCCTTCTCAATATCTGTGATACCGAATTCTACTCAGACCGCGATGGATTTTCAGCCTTTCGGGATGTGGTGGCGACCGCGTTCATGCCGTGGCTCATGGAGCGACAATCCGAGTGTGATTTCAGCGCGCGAATTGTGAGCTTGTCGGGAGAGTTCGGGTCTTTCTCTCGAACAAAGATGACGCCGCTGACGGGCTTGAGAAACAAATCCGAGATTTCGAAATCGCCGGAACGCTGCCTGTACGCCAACTATGTTATTTCCGGGCGGCTTGTCGTGGAGCAGGGCGATATCGTCACCACCGCCGAGAAGGGTGACCTCGTCGTATACGACAGCACTCTGCCCGTGAAGCACCGCAAGTTCGGCGACGAACCATTCCAGGACCTGGCCTTCAGCATCTCCAAACAGCATCTTGGGATGCCAGACAGGCTTTTTGAAAATACTTCGATTCCGAAAACAAAAATTATCGCGCCGCTCGCGAGTTGTTTTTCTTTTTTATCTCAAAATGTTTCGTCGGCCCCGCCAGAGGAACTCGCCGCGATCGGTGAGGCGTGCGCGGCGTTGCTGCCGGTTGCCGTGGGCATCTCCAAGAGTGCTCCGTACGGCGAAGCTCCAGAGCTGCCGTCAAGCTATTACATTCGAGAACTCATAAAATTTATCGACGCGAATATCGGCAACATCGAACTGTCGCCCGGAATGGCTGCGGGTAATCTCGGTATCTCGGTTCGCTATGTCCACAAGCAGTTCGCGATACTCGGTACGACATTCAGCAATTACGTCACGGCGAAGCGGCTCGACTTGATCAGCCTCGATCTCGTATCGCAGCCGGGCCGTAGTCAGCCGATTTCCGCGTTGGCCTATCGGTGGGGATTCAACGACCTCTCGACGTTCATAAGATCGTTTAAGAAAAGGTTCGGCTGCTCACCGAGAGAGTATCGCGCCAAATTCTAGAGGGTTGGCTGGCCGATTAAATGATGCGGTCCGTCAAAGATAAAAATTATCGAAAATAATTGGCGTGTTACCGGCGGCTGCGGTGCCGCCGGGCAAGCGTCATTGCCAAGTTCCTGTCGTTCGCTTGCACCCAACTTACTTCCCTCTACGCAAAGATTTTTGCATCGCGATGCGCTTTGTTCGCCGGGACAGCGTGCTTGATCGACGTTTGTCTCAACGGTGGCGTGAGAGGGAATCCCATGAATAGCTCATTCGATCGCGACTGCCGGACGCTGTCAAAGCGAGCAGATAGAGCTCCGCTCCGTTTGAAGGCGATGGCGTTGGCGCTCGGTGCCCTTTCCATCGTCGTTCTACCGGATATTTCCGGCGCGCAGCAGTTGTCCGATATCAAGCCGTCGCCGCCTTTGACTCTCAAGGGGGAGGGAAGCTTTTTCGTCGGCGGTAACACCCACGTCATCGATTCCAAGTACATCTCGCCGTCAATTTTTTCGGCGGACTCTGGTAATTCGATGATCAACCAGATGTACGTCCAGTTTCAAATTCCTCAGAAGACAATCAATCAGTTTCCGATTGTCTTCGTGCACGGCTGCTGCCTGACATCGAAGACCTGGGAAACGACGCCCGACGGGCGCATGGGATGGTACGAATACTTCACCCGCAAAGGTTTCAAGACCTATATGGGCGAGCAGGTCGGCCGTGGCAGGTCCGGCTTCGATGCCTTGCAGTATCAAAAAGTTTTGACGGGCGATCTAGCGGGAAGCGCCAATCCGGCGATTCTCATCGCTACCGACAAATTCGCGTGGAATGTCTTTCGTTGGGGCGATTACGAGACGAAAACGCCATATCCGGATGAGCGATTTCCGATGCACACGGTGGGCGTCGGGACCAACGCGACGCTTGATTTCTACAAACAGGTCATCCCGGATTTGAATGCGACTTTGAGCGATGCATCCTCGCCGACTTGCGCCAACGGCACCTGCACGCCATCGGATCCAAACGCGCCGTTTAATTCTCCGGACAACATGGCGTCGCTCGCCAATCAGTTGGGAGGCGCCATCCTGGTCGGACATTCGCAATCGAGCGGATTTCCAACGATGGCCGCGTTGCGGCCGGGCTCTATGGGCGTCAGGGGAATCATCCAACTCGAAACCGGATGCTTCGCAAATCTCACGCAGGCGAACATTCAGGTTCTGAAGCACATTCCGATTCTGATCATGGTCGGAGATCACTTCTCGACGCCGCAACCTCCAGCGTCCTGCGTGACGATGAAAAAACAGATCAATGATGCCGGCGGCGATATGACGTTCGTCGCCCTGCCGGATATTGGCATCCGCGGAAACAGTCACATGTTCATGCAGGATAACAACAATCTTCAGGTTGCGGACATCATCATCTCCTGGATCAACAAGCACGTGAAATACAAAGGCCGCCGGCCTCATCACGGAGATCATGACGGGTACGGCGACCGCGATCATTGAGATCACATTTGCCTGAGAACATAGTCTGCGAATTCGCCCAGTTTCGTCGGGAATTGGAGATATGAGCGAGTCAAGACTCCAAATAAGCTCGAATGGACGGAACGTTCCATTCTTTCCAGGTCCGGTTCTCAGCAGTGCCGACAATGCATGGTCCGGCTATTATTTAGAAGAATCCGTTGGCCCGGCGGAGCCGGTATCCAGTCATTCCTGGTCCAAGACCACCCTTTTGTCCGTTACTGAAGGCGAGGGCTCCCTCAACTGGAAACATCGCGGAGTTTGGCGAACGAACACGCTTCGGCGCGGAATAGTTTCCATCATACGTCGTGATGCCGAGATCCAGTCTGCAGTTCCGAACAATTGTCTTCCGATGATGGTTCTGCAATTGGACAATTCTAAATTGGGGCATATGGCGCCGGACAGTATTATGGCCATAGATCGATATCTAGACGCGGCTCAGGTTGCCGACGATGAGCGCCTTGGAAAGCTCATGGCGATCATGCGCGACGAGGTCAAGGAAGGCTGTCCGTCGGGGCGGCTGTTCGGGGAATCGATTTCGCTCGCTTTGCTTGCGTATTTGGCCGCAAAATACGCGCCGACTGCGAATTTGAACAACCGTGCGACCAAGCTTTCGGTCGCCCAGCAGCGAGCTGTCGCCGACTACATTCGGGCCAATCTCACGGACAGCATTTCCGTAGCGGAACTCGCAAGGCTAGTGCAAATGAGCCCGTCACATTTTTCGCGGATGTTCAGCGCCGCATTTGGTGTGACGCCATATAGATTTGTCATGAACGAACGGATCGAAGGCGCAAAAGATATGCTGGCCAGCACTCAACTTTCGGCGAGCGAGATTTCGTCGGCATATGGTTTCGCCAGTCAAAGTCATTTTACGAAAGTTTTTCGCCAATTTACCGGGGTCACGCCAAAGCAATATAAAGCCGGCGTTTGAAATTACGAAGCCGCCCAACGGGTAAACTTCCGACTGGCGCAATTATAATTCGCACACGTTTTAATTCGCCAATTATTCTCTGTGCGGAGCAGGATTCTGCCCGAATGCGCAGGATCATTGTAGTTCCGTTTCGCAGCAGTCTCTATTTTCCCAATCCAGCGAGCACGCAGATATCCACTGCAAGGCAAAAAGCGCTCGCGCGTAGAACCTGCTAGGAGGAATCGATGAAAAAACGTAATGGACACTCAGGGAAGCGGGAAATGTTATGTCGGCTCCCGCTCGCTGCACTTATGCTCGCCGCCGGCGCGACGAGCGCAGCCTGGGCTCATGGCTCCGGCCACAATGATAACGACAACAGGAATCGTAAGAACCCGATCGTCCTTGAGAAAACGGGCGGGTTCATCATCGGCGGGCAACACAAGGTCATAAACCCTGCAGCCCCCAACCGGACGCTATCCTGCGATCACGGGTATGTGGAGTATTTCATCCCCGCCAAGCCGCGCAAGACGAGTATCGTTCTGTGGCACAGCTCCAGCGCGCAGGTGTGGCAGAACCGCTGGGATGGCGGCGAAGGCTATAAGGACAAGATGCTGCGCGCCGACTATCCCACATACATTTGGGATGGCCCGCGAGTGGGCCGCGCCAACTGGAACTGCGAGGCGGTCACCACGACGCCGGCAGCCCGGGATCAGGGCAATTTCACCGCCTGGAATTTTGGCCCCGCGATTCCTGCCGGACTAGTGCCGACGCCGGCAGAGTTTTTCCCCGGCACGCAGTTCCCCGCCAACAGTCCGAAACTCGAGGAGTATTGGTGGGACGCGACCGGCGCTCGCTACGAGGAGTTCGATCGCGGCGATAACATCGATCTTCAAACGGATGCGGCAGCCGTGGCCGCCGACTCCGGCAGGCTCGGAAATCAAATCGTCTACCTCACGAACTCCGCGGGCGGACTTCGCGCTGCGATAACGACGTCCAAGACCACAAAGAACAACATCGCGGGCATCGTCACATACGAGAGCATCGGATATGCGTTCCCGATCGGTGATCCCGAGAGCCCGGCGAACCTGTGCGACCTGTCGGGGGCGGCCTGCGCCTTCGGACCCGTCGGCATTCCGCTGGAGGACTTCAAGAAGCTGGCGAAGCTCAGGAAGATTCAGTTTGTTTGGGGCGACAACCGGCCTGAAACGCAGCAACAGGTGATTTTGTCCCGCCTGTGCGCCAAGCTGATCAACAAGTACGGCGGCAACGCCGAAGTTCTGAAGCTTGGAGAGGATGCGGGGCTCAAGGGAAGCACGCACATCCCCTTCATGGATATGGACAACGACAAGGTTGCTTCTCTGCTCTTCAAACTCCTGAAGAAGAACAAGTTGGATAAATATGCATCCAACGGTCATGGCCATGATGGCTGGTGATCTCGTTTAGAACGGCAACCACTTCAAATCGCGAAAACCTGCGCTGCAGATTGCGGCGCAGGTCATAATTTAAATTCATGTCAAATGCTGTGCTTCGGATGCATCTGCTTTTCTGGCGGCATAATCAAGCGGCCTCCGGTCAGGATTTGCTCATTCAAACTCTTCTCGGGATCAGACGGGACGGCGGCAGGTCTTAATTCGAACTCGGGCACTCACACTGTTTTGGCGTAAGCCTCGATCTCCACCTTCTGCCAGGGACGCAGCATGGACGTCACCTGGATAAGAGTGCTGGCGGGCCGGATTTTATCGAACATTTCGACATGCGCCCTGGCAACCGCTTCGGCATCATTGACATCGCGAAGATAAACGACGGTGCGAATAACATCAGCGGCTGTCGCTCCAGCTTCATTCAATGCTTTTTCGATGATAGCCAATGCTGCGCGTGCTTGTGTGTAGGCGTCGCTCTTTTCGTGAGCCGCGGGAGCGCACGTTCCTGAAACATGCACATCCTTACCGAAGCGAACAGCACGTGAATATCCGAAGACGGACTCGTACGCACCACCGGAAGAAATGTTCACTCGCTTTGATTCACTGGTCTTGGGCATTTTTGAATGTTCCATTCTCTCAGATGTTTGCTGCGTCACGAATGCGATACCAGGTCTCCACCGCCGGGACGGCACGCTGGGCAATCGGATGGGCCGGGAATGCTGGAAATGACAGATCATCGAAGGATGTGCGCCCCTCCGATTTGCCTAGGACCTGCAAGGCGATTTTGTTGCCGAAGTAGGTGGCGCGAGAAACGCCCGTGCCGCAATAGCCGAGCGCGTAGTACACGCCCGACGCGGCGCGGCCGAGATGCGGAATCTCATCAAATGTGTAGCCGATCTTGCCGTCCCAAGCGTGCGTGATCGCGACATCCTTCAACTCGGGAAAGACGGAAAGCATGCCGCGTGCAAGGTGCCCGAAAGCTGCCGGAGAAGCGGCTCGTGCCAATCGTCCGATGCGCCCGCCCCATAGGATGCGACGAGCATCAGGTGCACCGCGAAAATAATAGAATACGCGGTTGGTATTACCGTAAACGCGGTTTTTCGGAAGCAATTTATCGAACAGGCTTGAGGAGAGCTCGTCGGTTGCGATTATCGCAGAGCCGATTGAAACAACGCGACGTCCGAGTTCGGGAACAAGACCATCGGTATAGCCATTCGTCGCGATGATCACGTTTTGAGCCAACGTCTCTCCCCGATCAGACGAGACGATAAATCCTTCCTTGGTAGCAGCAATCCCCGTAACCGGCGCGTGATCCAATATTGTTCCTCCGGACGCTTCGACCCTTTGTAAAAGACCGGAGTGATAGAGACCCGGATGCAGAGCACCGTCATTCGGAAGAACAGAGCCACCAAAGAAAACGTCGCTGCCGATTTCTGAAGCTTGCTCCGATTGCGGAACCATGAAGCTCTCGACGCCCGCAACGCTATTCAGGTCGCGCATGTCTTGAGCCATCGCTTCGTAGTGCTCGGGCCGCATCGCGGCGCGGAAGCGGCCACAGCGACGAAAATGGCAATCAATCTTTTCATCTGCTATCAATGCCGCGATGTAATCCAACATGCGCGTGCCTTCGCGCAGCATGTCTTCGGCTTTCCGCCTCCCGCGCAAGTCAATCAACGTTTTGACGCGGAATTTCTGATTGCCGCTGCCGATCTGCCCGCCGTTGCGGGTGCTTGCTCCGCCTCCCGCTCTGTCGCGTTCGAACACGACCGCCTGGCGTCCGCTTCGCAGAAGCGTCAGCGCTGCGGAAAGGCCGGTAAATCCAGACCCGATGATTGCTACATCGCATTTGCGCGGAATCGCCTTTTCGAGATCAGCAGGTTTGTCCGTCAGCGCATCCCACCAGTATGGCCTGTAAGCGAGCGCGTGCGCAGGGTCATGCTTTCCCGCTGCAAGCTCAGCAGCCGTTGGGTTCCACACCTGTCCTCCGCGTGGGGTCATGGGCATTCCCTCTAAAGTCTCGTATTTCATATGCTACAATTTTATTGCATTGTATGCAATGGCTCTGTATGTGAAAAGACGGCGGCAAAAAAGCGGCTTCAGTTGAGAGAGCGGCGGGAGGAAACCAGAATGCTGCACGCAGACCACTGGACCTGGCGGCGTGTGCCGGGTCAATACGCGACGCCAGCGAACCTCGACGTCGCCGGAGCCAAGCAATTTCTGGCTCAAAATCACATCCGCTATGTGCTTGCGCAGTTTGCCGACATCTACGGCGTGGCAAAAAGCAAGGCAGTTCCCGTCGAGCATTTTGAGGACGTTTTGACGGATGGCGTCGGATTCGCTGGTGGCGGCGTCTTCGGAATGCGCCTCGCTCCGCACGAGCCGGAATACATGGTCATCGGCGACATCTCGACCTTGACGCTTGTTCCGTGGGCGCCCGGTTACGCACGTCTGATGGGCACCGGCACGGTCAACGGCAAGCCACACCCCATCGACACCCGGAATATTTTGAAAGCGCAAATCGAGCGACTAGCGGAGCGTGGCTGGAAGCTTCTCACGGGCATCGAGCCCGAATTTTCACTGCTTCAACAAAACTCAGACGGATCAATCGCGCCGTTCGATAACACCGACGGCTTGCAAAAGCCTGCATATGATTATCGAGGTCTTTCACGTGTCCGCACATTCCTCGAGCGCGTCACGGAATGCCTGCAGTCGCTAGGCATCGACGTCTATCAGATCGACCACGAGGATGCGAACGGTCAGTACGAAATCAATTTCAAGTACGCGGATGCACTGACCTCGGCAGACCAAATTTTGCTCTTCAAGATGGCGGCCTCCGAGATCGCCCACGAGCTTGGCGCCATCTGCTCGTTCATGCCCAAGCCCAAGAGTTCAATGACGGGCAATGGCATGCATATTCATTGTTCCATGGCTGATCGGAGCGGCAAGAATCTCTTCCACGATCCTTCGGACAATTCCGGAATGGGATTATCTCAGTTGGCCTACCACTTCATTGGCGGAATACTTGCCCACGCCCGCCCCTTGACCGCGCTGCTCGCACCGTCTGTCAATTCCTACAAGCGACTGGTTATCGGTCGCACGGCATCAGGCACGACGTGGGCGCCGGTCTTTATCGCCTATGGCGACAACAACCGTACGGCGATGGTTCGCATTCCCTATGGTCGCGTCGAATTGCGTGTTGGCGACTCGGGGATGAATCCATATCTCGCGCAAGCCGCGCTCATTGCAGCCGGGCTCGATGGCATAGACCGCAAGCTCGACCCGGGTCCGCCGCAGAACATCAATTTCTACGCGCTGACGCCGGCGGAGGTCGCCGCGAAGAACATCCAAATCCTCCCGCAATCTTTGAACGAGGCCATCAACGAACTTGACCGCAGCGATCTTTTCCGGTCGGCGCTCGGCAATGATTTCATCGACGAATTCGTTTCTCTCAAGCAGGAGGAATGGCTCGATTACCACCGGCACGTCTCGGATTGGGAAACGCAGCGCTACCTCAGCTTCTTCTGAGGCGATAAATACAGCAGGAGGAAGAGAATGTGCGGCATCGCCGGGCTATTCATCAAAGATCCAAAGCTAGAGCCCAAGCTTGGGGCGCTCTTAGCCAAAATGATGTCGACCTTATGTAGCCGCGGTCCCGACTCGGCTGGATTGCGCGACGAACACAAAGCTGAACTGCATGAGCTTCCGAAAGCGTCAGGCGAAGCATTCAAGGTCGATGTCGCGGACTTCCGCCGCTATGGCTCCGCGTGCCAGCTGTACAACTTCAATATCGACAACGCGGGAGCATACTGATGACTCAGCATGAAAGATCCTGGCCAACGACCACTCCGCGTCCGTCGGCAACCTTCGATGACTACACGCTGTCAGAAATTCGCCGTGCCGCTGCGACGGGCATTTATGATATTCGGGGCAGTGGTTCGAAGCGGAAAGTGCCGAACTTCGATGACCTGCTCCTGCTCGGCGCGTCTATGTCCCGCTATGCTCTCGAGGGCTATCGCGAGAAATGCGCGACCGAAGTCGTGCTCGGGTCTCGCTTTGCAAAAAAGCCATTGAAGCTTTCGATCCCGATCACCATTGCGGGAATGAGCTTCGGGTCGTTGTCGGCAAACGCCAAAGAAGCGCTCGGACGCGGAGCATCATTAGCCGGGACATCCACCACAACTGGCGATGGGGGCATGACTCCCGAAGAGCGGGGTCAATCCAAATATCTCGTTTATCAGTACCTGCCGTCGCGCTACGGCATGAACCCCGATGATCTCCGAAAAGCCGACGCCATCGAAATTGTAATCGGGCAGGGCGCCAAGCCCGGCGGCGGCGGCATGCTTCTGGGGCAAAAAATTTCGGATCGCGTCGCTGAGATGCGCCAACTTCCCATGGGCATTGACCAGCGGTCGGCGTGCCGCCACCCAGATTGGACGGGCGCCGATGATCTCGAAATCAAAATCAACGAGCTTCGCGAAATAACGGATTGGGAAAAGCCGATCTATTTGAAGGTCGGCGCAAGCCGTCCATATTTCGATGTCGCGCTTGCGGTTAAATCCGGGGCCGATGTCATCGTCCTCGACGGTATGCAAGGCGGCACGGCAGCGACGCAGGAAGTCTTTATCGAGCACGTGGGTATTCCACTGTTGTCCGCGATCCGGCCGGCGGTTCAAGCGCTGCAGGATCTTGGCATGCATCGCAAGGTGCAATTGATCGTTTCCGGAGGGATAAGAAACGGCGCCGACGTCGCGAAGGCTTTGGCTCTCGGCGCGGACGCGGTGGCGATTGGAACCGCAGCTCTCGTCGCCCTCGGCGACAACGATCCAAAATGGCAAGAGGAGTACAAGAAGCTCGGTACCCGGGCCGGATGTTATGATGATTGGCATGAGGGCAAAGACCCGGCGGGCATCACCACGCAGACGCCGGAACTCACCGAGCGGCTTGATCCCGTTCTCGCCGGCCGCCGGCTCGCGAATTACCTCAAGGTCATGACACTAGAGGCGCAAACGCTGGCGCGCGCTTGTGGCAAGAACCACTTGCACAATCTGGAACCCGAAGACTTGGTAGCTCTTACCGTCGAGGCTGCCGCTATGGCCGGCGTTCCACTCGCAGGCACATCATGGGTCCCTGGCGCGAGGTAACCACTCCGCGGTTACCTCAACTTGCCGGAGACCTGTTAGTCTCCGGCCTTTTTCTTTCGTGCGCCCGTTCAAGAATTATAGAAAATGATAGCCAGGAACCTTATTCGGTCGTCGAGAAGTTTTTCAGGCCCGTGGACGACGTCACCAGAAAAGGTAAACGCATCGCCGGGTTCCACGAGATAGCTCTTATCGCCGAAGCGATACTCCATCCGGCCCTGAAGCATGTAAATAAACTCCGTGCCCGGATGGGCGAACCGTGGATAGGATTCGCTTTTCTTGTCCATCTCGATGAAGAACGGCTCGAAAAGCTTGCGCGGACCACGGTCGTAGGCAAGTAGCCGATACGTGTGACCATATTTTGTGCCAACCCGCACGACTTCCATCTGCTCCGCCCGTTTGACAAGCTGGGCGCTGCCACGCTGGGTATCCGTTTCCTTGAAAAGGTCGCCGAGCCCGATGCCAACAGCCGCGCATAGGCGCTCCAACGCATCGAGGCTCGCCATTGCCATGCCATTTTCAATACGGCTCAACATAGCGCTCGACAGACCAGCGCCTGCGCTTAAGTCGGCAAGCGTCAGGTTAGCTTCCAATCGCCGACGCTTAACGACGGCGCCGATACGGGTCTCGAGAGAAAGCTTCGCGAAATCCCTGTTGTCCGTTGCATCACGCTCTGGCGCAGTCTTACGCCGGGCGGGCCGAATTTTGCGCAACGCCTTATCTTTGGTCATGTTTCGCTGAAGTCCCGTGTTTCCGGGAATTTATTATGAGTCCGAACTCAACGCAATTTGTGCCATGCCTCCCCCAGACCAGCAGACTTTGCATACTATACAAAAGTTTATAATGCACGCAATGCAAATAGCTTGCGTAGTATGCAATTATATGGATTGATCGATCCCGATAATTATGAGCCTGCGAATGGGCCCTGTTCCGTAGGGAGGAGCAATCGATGACATTTGTCAGTGAGACGAAAATGGAGGCTTTCGCACCCGCTTCGCACCAAGAAGCCGGTCTTCACCGAGCAATTGATTGGAAAGGTGCGTTTTGGATAGCGAGCGGCGTTCCTGCTCTCGTGATGATTTCAATCGGGGGAATGGGCGCGGCCGCAGGCAAGCTTGCTTTTCTTGTGTGGGCCATTTCGGTGCTGATGGGCTTCTTTCAAGCCTACAGCTATGCCGAGATCGCTGGCCTCTTCGCAAATAAGTCCGGGGGCGCGGCGGTCTATGGAGCAGCCGCGTGGCTGCGCTACAGCAAGGTCATTGCGCCGTTGTCAGTCTGGTGCAACTGGTACGCTTGGACGCCGGTTCTGTCGCTGGGCTGCACGATTGCGGCGGGTTATATCCTGAATGCCATCGCCCCTATCCCAACCTTCACGGCGAGCTCACCGGAAGTCATGGCATGGCTCCACGCCGCAGCCAACGCAGCAGCCATCGACGGCAAGTCTGCGGAAGAGGCGGCCAAGGTGGCCATTGCGGCCGTCACCCAATTGCACACGCCCTTTCTTCGCAGCTTCACGCTCCTGAACTTTTCATTCTTTGGGATTGTAAACGTCGAAATTGGCTCGACTTTTTTTGTGGGCGCCGCCCTGATGCTGATGGCATTCGCTATTCAGCACCGGGGCATCCTTGGAACGGCGCGCGTGCAGATGTGGATCGGACTCCTCGTCATTGTACCGATGCTGATCGTCGGCGTTGTTCCATTTTTCAATGGAAGCGTCCATGCGGATAATTTCGTTCCGCTCGTGCCGCCGGTCGGCAATTGGAGTAACGGCGGCTGGACCCAATTCCTCGGCGCACTCTTCATCGCCGGATGGTCCACATATGCGTTTGAGACAGCGGTCTGCTACACGCGCGAATTCAGGAATCCCGCAGTCGATACGAAGAAATCGATCGTGCGCGCAGGGCTTCTTTGCGTCGTGCTCTATACGCTCGTCGCCGCCACCTTCCAAGGGTATCTGGGTGTTGAGGGGATGACCGCGCCGGGCATTGTGGATGGAACCGGTGTTGCCGCCGCCATGGGCGAAATGGTCGGCGGGGGTTCTATCTTCGTTACGCATCTTCTCGAGATGATGATGGTGCTGGCGCTCGTCCTCGCCATCATGATGGCAATGGCTGGTTCATCGCGAACACTTTACCAGGGCGGCGTCGATGGATGGCTTCCAAAGTACCTGAGTCACGTCAATGAGCACGGTGCTCCGACGCGGGCCATGTGGACAGACCTCATCTTTAATCTCGGCCTTCTGTCGTTTGCCTCGTCGGATACCAACGCCTACTATTTCATTCTCGCGATCTCCAACGTCGGTTACATGATCTTTATCTTCCTCAATCTGCAGTCGGTCTGGATTCATCGCATTGACAGTCCGAATATCCCGCGGCCGTACCGCACGCCGAATTGGCTCGTGGCTTTCAACGTCGTCCTCGGCTTCTTCAACCTGCTGCTGATGGGTGCAGGAGCGAAGGTTTGGGGCAATCCCAACTCGCTTTGGTATGGGATAGGCTTCGCTCTTCTCATCCTGCCCGTGTTTTTCTTCCGTCACTATGTTCAGGACAAAGGCAAGTTCCCGGATCACATGCTTCTGGACCTGGATCTTAAGAGCCAGGATCTCGGCGAACGGCGCGCGGGAATGCTGCCGTACTTGGCTCTCGCACTCGGTGTCGCCGTCATATTGTTCGGCCACTACTATTTCCAGCTTCCACCGGCTTGACCCGCGGCCGCGCGGCGAAAGTCGCGCGGTTCTCCGTCCGTCTTAGGTGCTCGAGATAAAAAACACGGCGACGCGCGTTTTTCCCCGGCCCGACGCCGACAAACAAAACGAGTTGAATCGCTGCGCACTTTGTAGCGTGCTTACGCGAAAGTGCTGTTTGCCAGGCCGGTTTAGCAGTGAAGCTCAGGAACCTCCTGCGGGAATGCGTGTTGCAAAGCAAACCGCTCCGCAGGATGGACGTCATGGCCCGCAATACGATCGCAACCATTAAGAAGCTGAGCTTGGCAATTTATCTGGTCGTGCCTTGGACCGCTCATGCCGCCGCCGAGGGCCCCTTTGTCGGAGAACTGATTTGCAGCACCGGTGAGCCCATTAAAGACGCCGGTGTGCCGCAGTTGACGCTTCCATCAATCAGCATGGAACTGCGCTGTGAGTTCGGAGACACTGGTTCTGGGGAAAGGGCAACCTACACCGGAGCCATAAAAATCGCGCAGGTGCCGGCTGCCCCTATCGCTCGCACGTTTGTTTGGCAGGTCAAAGCTCCATCCGGTGCTCAGAACGTGACGTCTTTACTGGCTCAAAAGTTTGACGCGCAGCCGCGTGAACGCAATGAGCCACTAATCGCGGTTGGCCAAACGGAACCTAAAATCAAAATTCAACGCTTGACCGACCGCACCAAAGACAACGAGCTGATAATGATCGAAATGCACTTGCGGCTTCTCTCCCAGCTGACGTGACCTCAAGCGGCACCCGTTTGCCCGCTCGTCAGCCGATGTCTTTCTTATAAAGACCACCTGCCTGATGAATGACAAATTTAGGATTGCTCATGCGACGTCCAGATTGAGATCACCGAAAACACGATGCACATGCCAGCCCGACGATGTGATATGAAACGTGGCGATAACGCCACAGGCGGTTTCCTTCAGCTGCCCATAGCAATTTCGATCAATGAAACCTATCTAGCCAAACGGCGTCCAAATCGGTTTAATTGCGGCTATGCTGAGTAAACATCTCAGATCTGCGGCGACTTTGATGATCCTGGCGATGATGACCATCGCCGGATTACCTATCATTGTCTGCGTCAGCGAAGCGCACGGCGCAGCTATCGAATTTAAGCATGTTTACGCAGACCACCACGACAGGTCGCAGGCACATCACACCCTTTTCGGTTCGTCCGACGATGCTCTTGATTCAGGGTGCAGCGACTTTCGACTCGATCGCGGAGTTTTGCTCAAGCAAAGCCGCGTAAAACGGTCTCCTGCCGTTATGGGCACGGGCACCGATGCTCCTGGATTTGCGGCATTTGCGTCATCGCCGCTCCCTTTATCATACGTCCTCGCAAGCAAAGTGACCTCACGGGCTGTATGTCCCATTGTGAGGTCCAGCCTTAGCGATCTCAGCACCATAGTTCTTCTGATTTAGAGCTTTGGGCCGCTCAGTACTGAGCGTGAGCCTTTACCTATCTCAGACAGAACGATGGAGATGAGGAATGAGAGATCATTCCGCGACGCCGCGCGTCGATGACGTACGTGTTTGCCGTCCACCTCGCAGATCAAGCGCGATCGTGACCATCATAATGGTCTCAATCATGACTCCGGCGCCTGCACGCGCACTGGAAAGCTATCCGAATGAGAGGGACGAACTTCGCAACCAACAGGCTCAAATATGGGCCGAACGCGGTAAAGGTGCATTCGCAGCGGCTAACTATCCATTGGCGGTCACCGCCTATTCGGAGTTGGCACGTCTCAAGCCACACGATGCCCGTGTGTTCTACAACCGAGGGCTTGCGCGCGGAAAAGCCGGTGATGGCAATGGTGCGCTTGAAGATTTCAACGAAGCACTAGCACTCGACCCGAATTTGCCCCAGGCGTTGGTCAATCGTGCGCGTCTCTACATGTCTCTAGATCGCATTAACGACGCCCGTGCAGATCTCAACAGCGCTGAAGAGCTACGTCCCCGTGATCCGGCAATCCCGTTTATGAGAGGCACGCTGTATGCGCAATCGGGGCAACTCGACGAGGCGATTGCAGAATTTTCGAGGGCTTTGGAATTGGATTCCAGCCACCGTGCGTCCTTTACCGAGCGTGGCTTGGTCTATCTCAAACTGGGCCAAGCTGGGCCGGCTAAAAAGGATTTTGAGAGCGCTCTGAGGTTAAATCCCAATGATGCGGGCGCGCGTCGTGGACTGGGGGTGCTCGACGAATGATGACCGGAGTTCATCACGTTCGAAATAACAGCACGGGAATATCTCGGTTCACGCCTTTCGGCCGCGTCACCGTGCAGGTGATACTTGCCGTCCTGGTTTTGACGGCGGCTTTATCGGGATCTCTTCGCAATTGCTTCGGTCAAAATGGCCATCATGCCATCGAATGGGTACACGGCGAAAAGCTCGAACACATCAAGCAACACGCGCTAACTCTCGAAGATATATCGATTGGCGCCACGGCTTTTCGCTCAACTGAACCCTCTTGTATTGATCACCTAATTTTCGCGGAGACGGTTCGGCCGGATTCGCCGACAACGACGTGTAAACCTCCGCAGCCTCGGCACGTGCCTTTCGCCGATATTGGCCGAGAGCACTCGTGGCGAGCTGGAGTCTTATGGCCGCAATTTCCATCGCGTCCGTTTGATTACGAGAGTGTTCGCGATCCCGCACTCGCGGCTCTACGAACGATCGTGCTTTTGAATTAGCGCTCAGCGCCTTCGTGCATCACTCGCGGCGTTAGAAAATCGCCGCGAAACAATGCGCGGCTTTCCGTTTTTGATCATCAAACCGTTTGCGCAATATCGCGTCAACACGCGCGTGACGATGCTTGGCTGGACCGAACAAGACGCGCGGCGCAAGCAAACGTCCGCAAGGATAAAGCAATGAAGAACATCGAAGTGAAGCACAACGTGACGACGAAACTCACACTCGTGGCCGCAGCATGTTTCTCGTTAGTGGCGTCGGCGCACGCAGCCACAACGCAACAGAACATTGTGGTGGCCGACGCGCGCGACTATCGCCACTGCCACAATCAGCCAAGAAGAACGTATTGCCATAAGAAGGATCGGCTTCCGGCTGTGTGGCCGCCGTTCTCCGATAGGCAGGATCATCGCAAGTGGCGGCAAGAAGTTCCTTGCGATCGAGATTCTGCGGATTGCACGCACAAGCGCGAACGCCGGTCGAGATGATCGTGGTCGTCATAAACCTAAATGGCGTCGGTGTTCAGCGACGTGACGCAGTGAGACGGCATAGCCCGTCTCACTGACATCGCAACGAAACCAACGGAGCGAGCAGTTTGGATCGTCATTCATGAAACACGTTTATCTGGCGGCCGGTCTCGGCACCGGCATTATTCTTGGTACCGTATTGGCAGAGACGACTGATATGCCTTCGAAATTGAGAGATCTCGGAGCGTATTTGCATGTCGTAGAATCGACTTCGTCGATACCGCAGGAAGAGCGAGGCGATCACTCTCGCCATCATGCGGATCACGAGCACGGCGGCGGCTCCCACAATGAAGCCAAGGCGGCGAATGGCAATCCTGATTCACATGAGGAGAGCCACAATGACGATGATGGCGGCATCGCAATGGATGCCGAGCAAATCGGCGCCGCCAATATCGAAGTGAAGCCGGCGAAATCCGGCGTCATAAAAAGTCGGCTTCGTGTGCCTGGCACGATCATGCCTGATCGTAATCGGGTCGCGCGCGTGCCGTCGAAGGTCGTCGGGACGGTTGCGGAACTAAAGAAGCGATTGGGTGATCCGGTATCCGCCGGCGAGATCATCGCCATCTTGGATAGTCGCGAGGTTGCCGACGCGAAGAGCGAATACATCGCCGCGATCGTCAATTTTCGGCTGCAGGATACTCTTTATCAGCGCCAGAAGATTCTCTGGGAAAAGAAGGTCACCTCCGAACAGGCGCTTCTCAAGGCAGAGGCGACGTATCAAGAAGCGCAAGTCCGTCGCGACGTGGCTCGGCAAAAGCTATCGGCATTGGGGGTCGGCGACGAGATTGTAGCGAAGCTAGCGGGAGGGGAAAAACCCAGCAGTGGTCTGGAGCGCTATGAAATCAAAGCTCCTATCGGCGGACGTATTGTCGAGCAGCTGGTCGACATTGGGACGCCGATGGGTGGAGAGGGGCAGGCGCACGAGCTTTACGCAATCGCGGACCTGATGAAAGTTTGGGTCGAGCTCACTGTTTCAACGCAAGACCTTTCGCAAATCCAGGAAGGTCAACACGTCAACATCGATACCAACGACGGCAATCATCGCTCGGTCGGGACAATTATCTTCACGAGCCCCGTGCTCAATCAGGACACGCGTTCCGCGCGAGTCATTGCATCCGTCGAAAATAGCGGGGGTATATGGCGACCCGGATCGTTCGTGACCGCCGAAATTGCCGTGGCTGAGACAAAAGCCGAAATCGTCGTTCCTAAAGACGCCATCCAAAGCATTAAAGGCGAGGATCGCGTCTTCGTCCGCACCGATGCTGGATTTGAGGCCCGTCAGGTCGACGTCGGCAAGGGCGACGATCACTCCGCCGAGATTGTGTCTGGACTTACGGCGGGCGAACTCATCGCCACGGCCAACACATTTCTACTAAAGGCCGAGCTCGGGAAATCTGAAGCTGAGCACCATCACTAGTCCGAGGATTTTCTGATGATCTCGCGTCTACTCACATTCTCTGTTCAACAGCGCTGGCTGGTCGTTTTGCTGACGCTCGGAGCGGCCGTCTACGGCGTCTTCTCGCTGCAGAAGCTCCCGATTGATGCCGTGCCAGACATCACCAACAATCAGGTGCAAATTAATACCGTTGCACCCTCTCTCTCGCCAATCGATGTCGAAAAACAAATTACGTTTCCGATCGAAACGGCGCTCGCGGGCATCCCTGGCCTTGACTACACGCGCTCGCTGTCTCGCAACGGCTTTTCGCAAGTGACCGCCGTTTTCTCCGAGAGCACCGATAACTATTTCACCAGACAGCAAGTCGGTGAGAGATTGCGGCAGGCGGAAGAGAATCTCCCCGAAGGGGTCACGCCAAAACTAGGTCCCCTCTCAACGGGCCTCGGCGAAATCTATATGTGGACGGTGAAGTATGCGTCGCCCAAGCCAGGTGATGAGGAAGTCGGCAAACCCGGATTTCAGGCCGACGGCAGCTACCTCACACCTGAGGGACAAAGTTTGACGACCGAAGTCGAGCGCGCCGCTTATCTTCGGACGGTGCAGGACTGGATCATCCGGCCTCAAATGATCACGGTACCTGGAGTGGCGGGAATAGACGTCATCGGCGGCTTTGAGAAGCAATATCTGGTTGAGCCAGACCCCGCTCGTTTGACGGCATTGAACATTTCATTTTCCGATATGGCGCAGGCACTCGAGCGAAACAATGCCAGCCGCGGAGCCGGCTACATCGAACGCAATGGCGAAGGCTACGCGGTCTTAAGTACGGGCCGCCTGACGTCGGCGGAGCAAATTGCCAACGTTGTCGTCGCCACGCGCGAGGGAGTCGCCGTTCGCATCAAGGACGTCGCGAAGGTCAGCATCGGAAAAGAGGTGCGGACGGGCAGCGCGAGTGAGAACGGCAAGGAAGTCGTCGTTGGAACGGCAATGATGCTCATTGGCGGGAACAGCCGCGCTGTCTCGGCGGCCGTAGATGCGAAGATGAAGGAGATACAAGCGAGCCTGCCTGCAGGAGTCGTCGTTCAGACCGTCCTCAATCGAACATTGTTGGTCGATGCCACGATCGCAACGGTCAGCAAGAATCTCGCGGAGGGCGCCTTACTCGTAATTCTCGTTCTCTTTCTCCTTCTTGGAAATTTTCGCGCCGCGCTCATCACCGCAATGGTCATTCCGCTGGCCATGCTGCTTACGATGACAGGGATGGTATATACGAAAATCAGCGCCAACTTGATGAGCTTGGGCGCGTTGGATTTCGGCCTCATTGTCGATGGTGCGGTTATCATCGCAGAAAACACGCTGCGGCGAATCGCGGAACACCAACACGAACTCGGCAGGAGGCTCAAGCTTCAAGAGAGGCTGCAAACGGTCATCCGGTCTTCTGAAGAAATGATCAAGCCCTCGGTATACGGGCAGGCGATCATCATCCTTGTCTACGTTCCGTTGCTGACCTTCAGCGGTATCGAAGGGAAGATGTTCGAACCGATGGCTCTGACAGTCATCATCGCTCTTATTGCGGCGTTTATTCTTTCGCTGACGTTTGTTCCGGCTGCCATCGCCATCGCGATATCCGGGAAAGTAGAAGAAAGAGAGAATTGGCTTATTCGTTTTCTCAAGCGTCTTTACACGCCCATACTTTTTTCTGCGTTACGTCTGCCCCTGATGTTCGTGGGTGGCGCGGTTACGCTTTTCGCCTTGTCGGCCGTGCTTTTCTCGCAGCTTGGCCAGGAGTTCATTCCGACACTGGACGAAAAGAATATCGCGATGCACGCCATACGCATCCCGAGCACTTCTCTGTCCCAGTCGCAGCAAATGCAATTGGGCTTGGAAAAGGTCGTGAGCCGCTTTTCCGAGGTTGCCTTCGTCTACTCGAAGACGGGAACTGCTGAAGTCGCCTCCGATCCAATGCCACCCAATGTTTCGGACACGTTCATCATTTTGAAGCCCTCGGATCAATGGCCCGATCCTGATCTCGGCAAAAACGAACTCATCACAAAGATCCAATCGGCAATCGAGAAGCAGCCGGGCAATAATCTCGTCTTTTCGCAACCAATCGAGATGCGATTCAACGAGCTCCTGGCCGGCGCCAGGGGAGATCTTGCAGTTAAGGTCTTTGGCGAGGAATTCGAGCCAATGCTACGAGCGGCAAGTCAGGTCGCCAGCATACTTCGAAGCACGGCTGGCGCGACCGACATCAGCGTCGAGCAGACATCCGGTCTGCCTTTTCTTGAAATCAAGTTGAAGCAAGAGGAAATTGCGCGACTTGGACTGAGCGTGCAAGCTGTACAAGACGTCATCGGGGCGGCCATCGGCGGCCGTAATGCTGGCGTTGTGTTCGAAGGCGATCGTCGCTATCCAATCGTCGTTCGGCTGTCGGACAATTTTCGCGCGGACGTAGAGAAGCTCAAACACCTGCCGGTATCTCTTCCGCCCGATCGCAATGGCCGAACGTCCTCGATCTTATTGGAACAGGTGGCGGAATTCCTGTTTACTGAAGGGCCTAATCAGGTCAGCCGGGACAATGGCAAGCGGCGCGTCGTCGTCACGGCAAACATCCGCGGCCGTGATATCGCGTCAGTCGTTGCCGAAGCCCAGCAAAAGGTTGCCACTCAACTTAAGCTACCGGCTGGCTACTACATCTCCTGGGGCGGCCAATTTGAAAATTTGGCGGCGGCCCAGCAAAGAATGATGATCGTTGTGCCGGCGTGCTTCTTTGTGATCTTCCTCTTGCTGTATTCCGCGCTCGGCTCGGCGCGCGATGCGGTTCTTGTCTTTACAGCCGTACCGCTCGCCCTGACCGGTGGCATTCTCGCGCTATGGCTTCGCGACATGCCGTTCTCGATATCGGCAGCCGTTGGGTTTATTGCCTTATCGGGCGTCGCAGTTCTCAATGGACTGGTTATGTTGACGAGCATCAACCAACTTATGCAGGAAGGCGTCGGACAGCGAGACGCCATTCTAAAAGGAGCGACCACTCGTCTTCGACCGGTCTTGATGACGGCCCTCGTCGCGTCACTTGGATTTGTACCGATGGCTTTGTCGACGGGGACAGGAGCCGAAGTTCAGAAGCCGTTAGCGACAGTTGTAATCGGGGGGCTCATCAGCGCGACAATTCTCACCCTGCTGGTTCTTCCGGCACTATGTGCGAGGTTTGGAGGGCAAACTCAAAAGTCGCGGCCTGATGAGGGTAGGATCGGAATGGCACAGATGGACCTCTAGGACCCCGAAGCCGCCATTCGGCGACAAGAGTATGCTCACGCGGCGAGGATAACGATGCCTGAGTGGCCGACGGGTCGTAACAGTGCACGTAGCGCAGATAGTTGACCTAAAGCATCCGGGTGGCGGAACGGCACGGGCAAGCTGTTACACCTTTCTGGTTTCAACCCCGTCTTGCGCGGCGTACACTCGCTGATCATTTTTGGAAAAGCCGAATAGCTACGAATGTGAGCCGATTATCCGACATACAATTTCTTCGCCGGATCCTTATGGTTATCGGCGTCGGCGCTTTGTGTTTGGCTTTGTACAAGCTTTCGGATGTCGTCCTGCTGATCTTTGGTGCTGTTCTCGTTGGTGTGGCGATGAGAGCGATCGCCAAATCCCTCCATTCCGAAACGTCCATGAACGAGCGGGTATCTATCCTCGCAGCAGTCGTTGGCATTATTTGCTTCATCGGCCTGATCACGTATCTGTTCGGCGCTCAAATTAGCGACCAGCTATCCTCTCTCATCACTCAGCTACCCGAGGCAGGAGAACGCCTCTCCAAAGCTGTACCCTTCGCGAAGGCGGTTTCGGATTCTTCGATTGGCGCGCTGATTTCGAATGCGCTGTCTTGGGGTACGACCATCTTCGGCGCCGCTGCGGCTTTGGTCCTCATTCTCGTCGGCGGGATCTATCTGGCCTTCGACCCCGAGCGCTACAAAAGAGGTTTTTTGATCTTGTTTCCCGAGTCACGGCGTCCTCTGATCGAGGCCACTCTCGACGATGCCGGCGCGGTGCTGCGGGTTTGGTTGGGAAGCCAGCTGCTGGCAATGGCCGTAGTTGGCGTGATGACCACGGTCGGTTTGATGCTCGTCGGTGTGCCGTCACCGCTTGCGCTCGGTGTGATCGCGGCCGGGCTTGAGTTCGTTCCCATGATAGGGCCGGTGCTCGCCGCGATACCGGCTTTGCTGCTCGCCTCAACACAGGACTGGCAAACCGTAGGCTGGACGCTTCTCGTTTTCGTGATTGTGCAGCAGATCGAGAACAACCTTTTGATGCCGTTGCTCGTCGGACGTGCCGCGGGAGTGGCACCCGCGGTCGGACTGTTTGCAGTCGTGGCAATTGGAGTGCTTTTCGGACCGCTCGGGCTTTTGCTGGGATACCCACTTGCGCTCGTTGCGGATGTTGCTGTTCGCAAGCTCTACATTCGCGAAACGCTCGGCGAGGACGTCGACATGCCCGGCCGGGCCGCAAAGTGAGCGTCGAGAGCCGCAAATGTGTACTCATCTGCGCGCGCAAGTCATCATAATGCGCCGATGATGAAGTCAGTGGCTTCTTTTGTACCGATCGTCCGGTGGTCAGTTCGTCATCGCTGGCTCTGGACAGGTGTTCCGCACGATCATGTTTTTGAGCGTCCGGTCCCATCTTCCACTGTGTATGAAGTAGGGTGACAGGTGCTGAACGACGGCGTCGCTGGCAACAAAGCCCCACGCGATTCCGGTGTCGAGGGGCGTCGGAGTGAGATCGCCGGCGGCATCGATGCAGTTCATCGTGCGTGGGGCCGTGTCGATCATGGAATACTGGACACGTCCCGAGTTCAGAAGACGAACGCGCTTCAATGCTCTCTGATAGAGAGCTGGTTCGATTTCGTATGGCCCCCAAGACTTGACGTCGCGGTCCAACCGGCAGGCCATCTGCAGCGTTTGAGCAAGTGTGAAGTTGTGACCTCGCTCGGAAGCAAACGGCTCTATGACGCCTGTCGCGGGCAACCAGCTGATGGTCACTGGCTTGACGATGCCTTTGGAGAGATCGTCGCCTTTGTAGAAACTCGCGAACGTGTGGGAATGCACGACGTCGTTATCTCGCCCCTGGAAACCCCACACCATGACAAAGTAGTGGCCTCTGAGAGCAAATCGATGACTTGCCGGCTCCGCGCCCAATGACGAGGAAAAGACAACAAGCGCGGTCAAAAAGCTAAGAAGTCTCACAACTTTGCACATTCCAGAATGGCTTCGGCCAATGAACGTCAACAGAGGCCGATTAGATCCCAATGATGAGTGATTAGGGCATGATTGGCCGCAGTTTGGCTGAGCCAAACGGCATGACCGGCATGGCTCACGCGGTCCGGAGGCAGTCTTGTGGCATCACTTGGTGAGGAATGTGACGCGGCCATCTAGAAGCGACAATGCGCTCTGACCGAGATCGAAGGAAACGAGATCTCGGTCAGAAAACCGTCGGGCAGTTGAAGAGCCTAGCTCAATAGCAGACCCAGACATAGAATCCGTCAGGGGTGATCCGCCAACATGAGCCGACACCGTACGCCCACCATCGACCACGCCAGTAGCGCCGGACGGGGCCATAGTAGATCCCGCCGTAGTAGCGGCGGCCGACGACCCAATTGCCTCGAACATGCCGGCGAACGACGTTCCGTCGGACATTCCTATGAGCGACATTTCTGCGGACGTTTCGCCGGGCAACCGAATTGCGATAAACTCTTCCGCCGCGATTGAAGTTACGGGCACGGTTCATTCGATGGAACGACCCGCGTTGCACGCGGGCAAAACCGCCGCCGTGGAATCCGCCGCCGCCACGAAAGCCTCCGCCGCCCCGCCGAGCGTCGGCATGGGAGAGAAGGGTGGTGAAGCCAATAAGGGCGGAAAAAACAAATACCAAGACAAGCTTGAGACTGGGTTTCATGACGCGCGACTCCCGAACTTATGACCAGATGGATTGCCGCTAAAGTCAGTGCAATGAATGATTTAGATCAATGGAATAATGCACAAAATGAGAACGGGTAGAATAGCCTTTTTCAAGCGGCCCGTCATCGCTATGTCGACCTTAAAAAAATTGGCGCGTGATCGGCTATATTGCGAAACGACGGGAGCGGAACCAATGCAATTCCTGAAAAAGTGGATTGCAATTGCCCTTCCGCCAGAAATCAATTTCCGAATGAACGACCAGAACAGGTTGGTTAAGCAGGCCGGACCAGCCCAAGCGCATCTCTGGGCCTGAGAGATTGCGCTTTCTTTGTCTCGCTGGGTAAACCGATTCCGCCTGATCGAACGGACATGACTCCCACTTGGGTTGAAACAGTCTTCTCAGATCTGCTCAACCCAGCGGTCGCAAACGTCTCTTTTCAATGCAGTCTTAATACCAGCGCCAGCGACGGCAGACGTGACCCACCCCCCACACGACACATCGTCTAACGCCACGTATGTTTCTTCGTGATACGCATACGCCGTTAATTCGTGTTCTCCCCGCGCCGCATCCGTATGCGGCGAGCGTTGTGATGCCATCCGACTGATGATGTGATACGGACGGCATCGCTTGCGCCGATGGTGCGAGCGCGAAGGCGATGGCTGCAACAGCAATAAGCTTGATCATGGCTTCTCCCATTCACCGATTGTTACGGCAACGCCCCGCCCGACTAGCTCGCAATCAGATTGCCTCCGGCGAACTGAACGGTCAACGGTTCTCTGGGATGCAGCGATTCACGATTAGAAAGAGGTATCGCTATTAAACGGATGTCAAAATAAAGAGCGGCGGATCTGCCGATCCACCGCTCCTCGTTCGCCCGCTGTGTTAATAGCCGTAGACTCCGACACCGCCGGGGCCGACATGAACGCTGACTCCGGGATCGCCGTAATAGCCGTCGTAATATCCGTAGCCATAGCCACGGGGATAATAACCGTAATCATCGTTTCGGCCGTAGCGGCGCAGCTTCTCGCGGTCCTGGCGATCCAAATAATAGCCGGCCCGATCCTTGGCGCGCGCGTTCTCAACGCTGCTGATCGAGTCTGCTTGGGCGACGGGGGCGACGAAGCTGACGATCAATGCCGCGCTTGCGGCAGCAGCCCAATTCCATTTCATAAGCTTACTCCTTCCTGTCGCGTCCAAATACGTTACGGACGCAACCATATATGGAGGCAAACGCGAGCCGCGCTGGGGCGTTCCGGGCGGCTGGGCGACGGAGTGACACCCGGGACCATGCGTCGCCCTTAAAGCGGCATTTCCTTATCGATCGCGGGCATTCCCGTTGTGGCTTACGCGCCGTACACGGACGAACGGATCACACTTTGTCCACGTTGAACAGCTCATACCGCCTAGTTGCGAGAAAATGAGCCGCACCTGCATCATTGCAAAGTCGTCCACTGTACATGAAAAGAAAAATGGCCGGCGTGTGCAAACACGCCGGCCAAGTGACTCGTAGCCGTCAACGTCTCTATGGAGGAAGCGCTATGGCAACGAGAAGACTGTCAGCGAACCGCCAAGGTTCGTGTACTGCTTCAGGCCAGCGTAGCCACCAACAGCACCCAGACCATCGGTCGGGTTCGTCAGGCCAGCAGCAAGACCGATACCGGCCCAACCGCCAACGCCCGAGAACACGGCGACGTACTGCTTGCCACCATG
>Ga0256794_1000027_pt1 | contig 118106 bp, 108 predicted proteins | sample MC6MC0945MT_FD_186352 | JGI IMG/M metagenome (GOLD analysis project Ga0256794, IMG submission 186352) | Metatranscriptome of enriched soil aggregate microbial communities from Iowa State University, Ames, United States - MC6-MC0945-MT... | ecosystem: Environmental > Terrestrial > Soil >... | reverse complement strand
GCGTTGTATTTTTCGGCGAGATCGCAAATGCCGGCGATCGGCGCGATGTGGCCGTCCATCGAATAGACGCTCTCGAAGGCGATGATCTTCGGCGTCTCGCGTGGCACCTTCTTCAGCTTGGCTTCGAGATCGTTGAGGTCGTTGTGCTGGAAAATGTGCTTCGGGCCGCGGCCGTTGCGAATTCCGGCGATCATCGAGGCGTGATTCTTCTCATCGGAGAAGATTTCGCAGCCGGGAAGCAACTGCGCCAACGTCGAGAGGGCGGCTTCGTTGGCGACAAACGCCGATGTGAAGACGAGCGCACATTCCTTCTGGTGAAGATCGGAGAGCTCATGCTCCAGCTCGACGTGATAGTGCGTCGTGCCTGAAATGTTGCGGGTGCCGCCGGAGCCGGCGCCAACCCGGTCGATAGCTTCGTGCATCGCAGCGATCACGTCGGGATGCTGGCCCATGCCGAGGTAGTCGTTGGAGCACCAGACGGTAATCGGCTTGATCGCCTCGCCCTTGAGAACGTCGGCCCTCGGAAACGTGCCGCGGCGGCGCTTGACATCGGCAAATGTGCGGTAACGGCCTTCGACATGGAGTTGGTGCAGGCATTCGCAAAGTCTTTCAGTAACCCCAATCATCATTTCCCCCAACTGCGTTACGCTAAATACGACATACGCTCAGTTTGGCTCCAGGCCGAGTTCGCGTGCCGCCGCAATCAATCGCGTCCTCGCGGCGGCATCGTTTGCAAATACTGCAAGGGCCTTAGCAAGCGCCGCCTTTGCAGCATCCTTTTCCCCAAGCGTTGTGCGAGAACTCATCAAACGCAACCAACCGTTCTGATCGTTTGGAGATGTTTCCAGGCGCGCAGCGAGGCGTTCCACCATGTCATGGGTCATGCTGCCGCCCCGCGCATCCGCCAGGCTTTCGGCAGATTTGATATCATCGGCCGAAGGACCAGATGTTGAATCAGACGGAGAAGTTTGAGCTGCGACTTGCGCGGACTTCGCTGCATCGAGCCCTTTTTCGATTTCGGCGTCCCCTGGTTCGAGCTTGAGGGCAGTTTCGTAAGCCTTCGCTGCCTCTTCAGGCCTGTCCATATTGAGATAGGACCATCCGAGCATTTTCCAGCCATTGACATCATTTGGTTGTTTTTCGAGACGCGCGATGAGCTTCGCAATCATCGTGTCGACATCGGGCAATGCGGCGGAACTGGCCTCGGGCGAATCCGCAGCCGCCGCAGCCAATTTGCCGTCGATCCGGTCTGCGTATGCGCGCAAGGCCCCAAGGGCTTCGCCCGCATTTGACTCGTCTTCCACGTCGGACGAGTTTTGCTCGAGTCCTAAGTCCACACTATTGGACGCTGGTGTCCCGCGCGAAAATTGATTGTCGGCGATAATCGCAAAACAAAAAATCGCGGTTGCGCAGAGGAAAGCTAAAACGAGACCCGAGGTGGCCCGGGTTGTTGAGACCCACCGCCTAGCGAGCGCGACGACCTGGCGACGACCATGTAATTCGCTGCGCAACAGAAAAAGAATAGTCGCCAGTAATGTAGCGGCTGTCCCGATAGCGACCGATGTGTAGAGCTGTGCCATGTCCGTTTCCAGAAAATCTTTGACAAAGAAATCGGACTTAATTTGGAGCTTCTAAAGCACCGCGATCAAAAGATCCGCACAGTGCGTAATAATCGAGCGCATCAAAACTGGGGACGACGCTCGCAGCGACAATCGTTTGTGGACTATGCCCGTTTCTACCTCATTGGGATTTTCGCATTCGAGATTGGGGTCATCGCGTTATTCACGTGATACTTGTGGCACGTCGAGCAGTCTTGTCGCGCGGCGTCGGTCTTGTGACAGCTCTGACAGACTTCCTTTTTCACCGCAGCGAAGTTGGATACGAATTTTGTCGGATTTCCCTGTTCATAGCTCTTCTGGTAAGCCGAGGTCTTTTCAAGGCTATGGCACGTCAGACAGCCTTGCGTTCCGACGGTCGTAAGGTGCGGCTCATGACTAAATTTTGTGAAGCGTCCGCTTTTGTTTTCAAGTGAAAGCGGAGAGAAATTGACGAACCGTCCCTTCCCGAGAGCATCGTCGACGCTGTGGCATTTCGTGCATGATCCCTGAGCATCTTTGCTGGTCAGCGCATCGAAAACCTCCGCAGGCGGACTCTTATCTCCCTTCGGCGCTTGGGGACCGGTCAGAAGAAGCCACGCATGAACGAACTTGTCCTTGTGGCCGGTTGGACGATAAAAAATCGTGTAGTCTTGTCTGTACCATCCGCCGTATTCGGCCCAGGCCTCCGGATCACCGTCGCTCGCCATGGATGCATCGCTTTCTTGAGGTGAAGAACTCGTCGTCTGTGACGTTGCGCGAGACCCAGCGGGCGTATCTGTCTGCCCCCTGCGTCGCGTACCTTTGTTGCGGGCGTTAATTTCGCGAAGCTCTTCCGCCGTCGGAGAAAGCAGCTCATCGGATTGGTTCACCGGCTTGTTCTCGGCCAGTTCGAGCACACCGCCCACGCCCTTGAGGCCTGCGTGCATCGGGGGTTGCAGCTTTACGTCAGACGATTTTTTCTCGCCGGCCGCCGCAGCCCGTTCGCTATCGTCGTCGGCAGGCTGAGCCGACTGATCCTGGTTCTCTGGCCCACTCGCCATCAGGCACTGACCCAATACGCGCATAAGGCAAGCGGGAGGATCACGTTTGGCTTTATTCTTATTAGCTGTTTTCGCTTCTTCCGCTCGCTCGGCAGGTTCAGCAGATTCTTCAGGCACTGGATCGGCAGACGGTTCTTCTGGAGCAGTTTCGTTCGAGGGGGCTTGCTCCTGCGTATTCGAGCTTGATCGCTGATCGGCCGCGATCGGACCTATTGTGATTTCCCTGGCAAGATTCGGCAGCCACTGCTGTTGGGCGCCGAGAACCACGTCGCGCGGAATGCTTGCGGTCAGATTGGCAACAACATCAGCGCTCAGCTTTCTTCCACTGATGTTGAGATGACCGAATATCTCCGACGATTTTTCGGTGATCAGTGTATAGAATAGCCGTTTGATCTCCCAAGCCAGATCTTTCACTGCCGCAATCTGGTCATCGCTGGCGTTGCTCAGATCCTGGAGACTTAGCTTGCCCACAGCTTTGATCAGAGCGCTGCTTTTTTTGTTCCGGCCGATGATAATCTTCATAAAGGGCGTGAGTTCGGCTTCCGATGCGTCCGGCCATTCCCCAATCGCGACGTTCTTCTTTTTCAGAGTTTGAAGGTCGAGGCCAGGCAGCGCGAGGAATGCGATGCCCTTTGGGCCGCTGGCGCGCTCCTTACCCATAATTTGGTTTAAATGGCAGCCGCTGCAGGTCTTCTCGAACGACGCCACACCCATGATCCGCTTGTCTTCGCGGTTTTCGTGACACGTCGAGCAGGCTGCGGGAATGCGTCTTGTTGGGTCCTTCTTCGCCACATCGGGGAAGTGCTTATCGAAATGGGCGGCATGATCGTAGATAATCCGTGTGCGACGAACGAACGGATACGCTTCGAATTGCGGATGATCGCGGTCGAAGCTGTTGAATTTCAGCACATGACAGGAGCGACATTGCTCGTTGGAGATCTTGCTGAGATCGACGCTGGCACCTCGATGCTCCCGATGGCAAGTGCTGCAAAACAGTCCACGGGAAACGATCTCGCGCGAGGGAAAAGCGGAAGTCTGCATGCGTGCGGAGAGCGGTTCTGGCGTCAACGCGGCGATCTTGCTCAATCGCTTTGTACTCTCGATTAGAACGCTAGCCGAGGCGCCGTGCGGGAAAAAGGCCGTGGCCGGCATCTTGTGGCAGGTAAGGCAGGCTTTGCTATCGGCTAGCGGGTTATCAGCGACGAGGCCGTGGATCCAAGTCAATTTGTTGCTGCCGCTCGCAGTGTGGCAGACAACACAATTTTCGATCGTACTGTGAGCGCTGGTGAGAGGACCAGGCATCAGAAATTGTCTTCCGTTGGAAAAAACGAACGCGGCGGCGATGCAGACAACTGTCAAGAGCGCCGACAGTTTTGCCAAGCGGTCGCGCCAAAATCCGGCCAACGCCTGACGGCCACTCGGCCAAAGCCAGCGCCACATCATCATCCCCCCGACGAAAATGAATAGACGACAAGGATGTGCAGCACCGAAAGCACGATCAGCGCGTAGGTGACGGGCACATGCACAAACAGCCATCCTTTGGACAGCGCATGATGTACGCGTGCAAAGTCGAGGCGATCTTTCTCGATCACCAGATTTCGAATGGCGATAAGCTTCTCCTTGCAGTGAGCATCGACATAACGCGACAGGTTGTCGATCTCAGTCGTGATGTGTTTGAGCGGACGCTGCGAGCCGACCAAGTGCGACCGAAGATTACGGTGGCCGTCAAAGAAGGCCCGTAGATGATTGGTGTAGAGATCGACAACCCAGGCATCATAAGGCGGCGTTGGGAGGCCGGCTGAAGCGACGACATCTGTTGTTGTGACGATCTTGTGCACGTCCCGCCCTAACTCAGCGATGCGGGCGTGGAGCCGATCAAAAACAATGTGCTCGTCGACTCTGCTTTTCGCCTGCAACGACCAGGCGAGATACGTGCCGAAAACTCCACTGAGCGTCAGCAACACGAATCCCGCCCACAGCGCGAGCTCGAAGCCGGTGTCGGGCAGTGAAAAATCCGAATGCGTGACAAAGGCAGCAATCAGCAGCCAGCCAATGAAAATGTGGAGCTTGCGCCAGCGCGCGATGGATTTCGGCGACAACCTGTTTGTCTTGATGGCGATGTGAAATCCGAGCTGTAGGCTCATGCCGGCGATCAGCACCCAACCATCGAGAAAGCGTGGATCACGAAGCGCGGCGCTATAGCTCGACATCAGCCCAAAAAGAGCAAAAAAGAAAACTGCGATCAGCAGACTCTGGGCTATCCGGCTGACGAAATGTCGTGCCGAACTTAGGTCGCGCCTCGGTATTGCCCCGTCAGTCGTGTGCCACACAGCTGCTCTCACGCGAATTCATTGAAATCATCGCCAAATCCCACCACCTCCTCGCGTTACGCCCGATGCAAGCGCGCCGAAATTTAATTGACTGCTGCGGCCGGTCTTACTCGGCCCTTGAATTGGCTCGGTGGAGGAATTAGGCCATCGAGTCCGGCCATTGTGTTGCCGTCGTATTTCTCGGTGATGCGCACGATCAGCGCGGAGATGCCGTCGGCGGCAGCGGCCAGAAGGCGCTCATTATTCAGCTTTAGACTTGCCGAATGAGAGAGTTCGACCATCTTGGCAATTTCGGGCACGTTCGGTGCTGCTTTCGCCGCTGCAGCAAGCCGCTTGCGGGCCTCATCGGCGCGCGTGGCCATTTCAAATGCGTAAGGCTTTCGAACAGTCGCCTTTCCGACCGCGCGTAGCGCCGTCTCGAGTTCGACGGCGAGACCGACGAGATAAAGCATTCGCTTACGCGCGGCGTCGGCCGGGACGTTCTGTTTGCCCCTCGAATACCAGGTATTATGGAGCACCTCGCCCTGCGACCAGGAAACAAGCTCGAAGGCGCTTCCGGCGCGATGTCCGCCTTTGTTGACGAGATCCTCTCGCGGCACCACGTGGCAGCCGTAGCAATTCTTCGCCACTTGATAGAGCGCGTGCCGCCTGATCATGCCTTTGGATTCGGCAAGCTTCCACCGTTTCTGAGCTTCGGCCTTCGTTTCCGTCTTGGCGGTTTTTCCGCTGAAGCCGCTGTGGACTTTGATCCACTCCCGCCCACCGCCGTGGCAAGACTCGCAGGAGATGCCGGCTATGGCCTCTTCCTTGGCCTCCTTTCGTTGCAACGTATAATGACAATTCCGGCACAAGCCGTCTGACTTAATGCGTCGGACGCCCATTCTTCCGGCGATTTTCTTCGCCTCTGGATCGCGCGGCAGGTTGCGGAAGGTCTTGAAGTGATGCGTGCCCTTCCAGGCTTCGACCTCCTGCTTGTGACATTCCGCACAAGCGTTTGGGCCGATCGTCTTGCCCGGATCTGATGCGATTGCGCCGTAGGCACCAAGAATGGAAATCATAAACGCACCGAATAGAAAGCACAGAAGTCCAGAGACTTGCCTTGCCTCGGAACTCCATCTGTCGAGATGTAGGCGTCGGAAGGACCACAACGGCATTTCAACCTTGCAGACGGACGGGATGATCAAAAGCGAGCTGGCGTATTTGCCGCTCCCCGGACACAAAGAATCTTCCGATGGCTCGGATCAGAGGGCGTTCCTCGATCGTGTCGGCGGCGGCTGGAAGGAAAGGATCGGCATAGCAAACCGCGCCGACGTGCGTGGCAATCGATTTGACGGTATCGACCATCCCCGGTGCGCCGCAGGCATAGAGAACATCGGTCGACAATAGTCGCGGCAGATATTCTGTCGGTCGCCCGGGTAGCACCGTGTTGGTGGGTACTTGCAATGAGCTGCAAACGGGCACAACGAGAACATTGGGAAATTGAGCGAGCCGTGTCAGCGCAGCGCTCATATAAAGAGACTCGATCGTGCGGCCGCCGGCTATGATCATCATTCTGCGCAATGAATTCTCGCGCAACGCCGCAACGGCGATCGACCAGATCGGCGCAAATCCCGTATTGGTCGCGACGAGAACGAGGCGACCGCCGAAATCGGGCCGGAAGTGCGCCGACCCGTACGGCCCGGTCAGCTTGACGCCGTGACCTGGCTTGATGCGTTTGCCCAGCAAAGAGGTAATGCGGCCACCCTCTACGCGCCGCACGTGAAACCAGCTCGTGTGATTGTTCGTCCTTCCGCCTAAAGGATGCGTGATGCTGTAAGAGCGGCTTGGGTAGCCGCTGAAGCGAACCTGCGCATACTGCCCTGGATGATGTAAGAGCGGGCGGGTCGTCCTGATGCCGATTTCCACGACCTCGGAGGACAACCGACGCAATGTGCTCAACGTGCCTTCGATTGCGCGGATACCTATCGGCAGTCCTCTTCCGATCACGATATCATCCGTGATCCGGCATTGACAGGCATGCACGGTGCCGGGCTCGGCGCCTTCGCCGCCTTGGACTTTGCCGGAAAGGAGACGTACCAGGCAGGTGCCGCAGTGCCCGCCGCGACAGTCAAACGGCAGATCGATGCCGTTGTTCAGGGCGGCGTCGAGCAACACCTCACCGCGCTGCGCCAAAAAGCTTTTTCCATTTATCGTAATTCGATGGCTTCTTGCCATTTTGCGATCCCAGAACGCTAAAAGTTACTCAACTCTTTGTCCAATCGATCCCGCTGAGATTTTGCAGCTGAAATAAATCCGGCAATGCAATATTCAACTAAGCACCCAAAATGGTCAGAGAATGTCTCTTTAGTGGCCGAGGGGCAGACAAAAAATAATTCGCTTCTCTAAATCGGAAGAAAACATATAGCCGCTCGATTTAGAAGTCGAATTGCAAAACGCCATGGGCGCCAAAGGAAAATTCTGAATTATCGGGTGCCGATTGTGAGCAAAAGCTCGATACCTCCGGATTTCCAGTAAGTTGGATTTTGGCGCCGAATTTCAACCGGGACACATCTATTGAGTTGGTATTTTATTGATCGCATTATACCTGTGCGGATTAAAAATTATAACCGCTGGATATATAGCAGGCTTGACGATTGAAGCGGCCACATGACGGCCAATTTCTCAGATCATCAATCAGCGTACCATCAATTCCGATTGCCGGCTCGCGGGAGAGTTGAAACTCGGAATGCCACCCTGAATATGTAAGGAGTACAGGGATAAGGCGATGAGACAACTAAGTGATTCCGGGATTCTGTCCAGCGTCCTAGCCGGCGCTTTGCTGATATGTGCAGCGATCTCGCACCACGGTACGGCGGCCGCGTCCGGCGATGCTTTGCCGATCAAAGTTCAACCCGCGCCGCGCGCCTTGCTGCTTGCGGAAAATAGAGGAGTTGTAAGGAAATCCGATAACAGGAAGGCGAAAACGCCCGTAGCCGAGCCAGTTGGACATGATGCGCAAAGCGGGAACGTCAACGACGAGTCCCTCTATCCCACTGCCGCGCAATGCGGTGGATGCCATAAGCAAATCTACGAAGAATGGTCTTCCTCTCAGCATGCTTATGCGTCGATCTCACCGATGTTCCACAAATTCGAGCAAAAGTTTCAAACGCTCACACAAGGTACTGTCGGCACCTTCTGCGTACGATGCCATCAACAGGTCGGCACGCAACTCGGCGAGGCACGCGAAGCACCTCTTTGGGCGCGGAGCCAGATTTCGCGCGAAGGCATAACGTGCATCACCTGCCATCGCGTGAAGGAACAATACGGCAAGGTCAACGGCGAGCGCCGCGTCGAGCCGGGCAAGATTTACGAGCCGGTGTATGGCAGCGGCAAGAAAAGTGTCCTCAAGGACGTCTTGGCGAATAAGGAAACATATTCCGTAAAAACAAGCGTCAACGGACGCGGAAACGACATTCACAAAGGCATGATCACCAACGACCAGATCACCAAGTCGGAGTTCTGCGTCAGCTGCCATCAGGTTGCGGTTAATCTCGGCATCAAGCTCGAAATCGTTTGGGATCAATATCGCGACAGCCCGGCACGCAAGGCCGGCATCACCTGCCAGGATTGCCACATGAGCAAGTCGCCCGGGCGACCTGCGGGCTATACCACGGCGCCGTCTGCGATCGTCGGCGGCAAGGAGGTCAATCCGGGACGCAAGCACGCCAATCACCGATTTATCGGTCCGGGCTACTCGATCGCCCATCCTGGCATCTTCCCACACAATGCGAAGGCGCAAGCTTACAGCATCAAGGATTGGATGCAGTTCGACTGGCGCGCCGGGTGGGGCACCACACAATTCGAAGACAAGGTTGCCGCCGGCAAGATCAAGGTGAAGTTTCCGAAGCGTTGGGCGGACGCGAACGACCGCGAAGATGCTCGAGAGATCATTGATCAAAATCTGATAAAACTCGATGAGCGCGACAACCTCCGGCGGCAAGTCATGGAGAATAGCAGCAAGGTGGATGGTCCCTACATTGAGGGAACGCCACGTGTCGGCTCGAATTTGGCGTTCACCTATAAGATCAAGAACATCAATACCGGACACAACCTGCCGTCCGGCTCGCTCGGCGCGCAGCCACAGCTCTGGGTGAACGTCGCTCTTGTCGATCCCGATGGTAAGAACATCTGGGAGTCTGGCTACGTCGATAGCAACGGCGACGTGGCCGACTTGCATAGTCTCGATGTCGCGGCGGGCCGTATCGACACTGACCAAATGCTGGTCAACTTCCAGACCAAGTTCCTGACGACCAACGTCAAGGGCACCGAGCGCGAGATGTACCTGCCGGTCAACTTCGACATCGATCCCTTGCCGCAATTACGGCCACCGGGCATTCCGACTACCGTTCTCAACCATCCGCCACTGGTGCGCATGGAGAATCACTCCCTGACGCCACTCGGTGTGAAGGAAGCGCAATACGAGGTGCCCGGCAATCTAATCACAAGGCCGGGCAAATATCGGCTTGCCTTCCGAATGCGCAGCCGTGCCGAACCGATCTATTTCATGCGCTTTGTCGGCGCCACGAAGGATATGGAGAGGAGCATGAACGAGCGCATCATGAACTTCCATGACTTCATGGTGAACGTCGACGTGAAGGGCTAGCACCGAAAACCGAGCGTTTCGGATTTGGACCAGGGGAAGGTTCAAAGACGCGGGTCCGAAGCCTCTCTGAATCCTTCTTGCAGCTTAGCAATGCGTTGTTCGAAGGCATGAAGTGGGAGCTTCTGTATGAGTCGCGATGAAAATCGCACCTTTCGATTCGGCCCGGGCACCCTGTCTGCTGTCATCGTGCTGATGGCCGCAAGCGATTTGGTGATGTCGGGGACCGCTGCAAGACCTGCCTCATGGGAAAGCGGGACGGTTGTGCGTGACGAAAGGGGGGGGCCTGCAACATCCAACGACTCTCCCGCGGATCCGCCGCCGGAAAACAAAAGCAAAAACCAAAACGAGACGGTCGTTCCCAAGCAGCATCTTGGCGCTGACGTCAGCAGCGCCGACAAGGCGAAGGCATCGAAGAAAAATACGAAAAGGCATCGCAAGAAACGTCAATCGACGAAGGGCGCGTTCCGCCCCGACCCGCAATACGACACAAAATATAATGCCAAAGGTCAGGAAGCCATTTACGGCGGGAAGAGCGCGGTCGAGCCGCCGCGCCCGCTGCTCGAGATTGGCCGCGAACAATACACCTCAGGACTGTACGACGAGAGCAGCACGCTTTTTGGAAAATTGAATCCGCTGCTTCCGGGACTCTCCGTCTATGGCGACTGGAGAACTGCAGTTGCCTACAATAAGAACAACGGCAAGGATATCGCGCAGATCGCAACCCGCTTAAACCTCGATGTTGATCTCAAGATCACGGCGACGGAACGGCTGCATGCATTCTTCACGCCGCTTCAGAAAGGCGCCACGAAATTCACGCGCTTCGAGTTCGGCGGTGGCGATGGCGACCAAAAGTTCTCGGATGAACTCGACTTCGAGCCGCAGACACTCTTTTTTGAGGGTGATGCGGGTTCGATCTATTCAGGTCTGACCGGTCAGTATGCGAGCTTCGACCTGCCCTTCACTGTCGGCCTCTTCCCGTTGTTCTTGCAGAACGGGATCTGGGCCAACGATGCGATTCTCGGCGGCGCCGTAACTCTGCCCGCGCGGAATTCGACGACGATCGGCCTTTCCAACTACGACATTACTTTTTTCGCCGCATTCGACAATGTCGACAACGCAAGCCTTATCCACGCGGACGGTACGCGCGACAATGATAATGCCAACCTGTTCGGCGCGACCACCTTCATCGATGCCTTCAATGGTTATATCGAAGCGGGATACGGTTTCCTCCAAGGCACCGGCGTTCAAAGCGACGTCGAGCAGCACTTTTTGACCGCAGCTTATACGCGACGCTACGCCAACACGATCTCGAACTCGACCCGCTTGTTTGCAAACTTTGGCGACGACGGTCGCGGGAATGGCGATGGCGTCGCCATCATTTCGGAGAATAGCTTGATCTCGTCACTGCCGAGCACGCTCCTTCCTTACGCGAATTTCTTCGTCGGGTTCGGCAATCCCGAACCGCTTGTCGACGGCAACAATGCCGGCATACTGAAAAACGTCGGCATCAATTTCGAGACCGATGCGCTCACAGGCTATCCTAAGCTCGACGACACGGCTTCCAATACATTCGGCGGTGCGCTCGGCATCGAATACCTTTTCAATCTGGACCAGCAGATTGTCTTCGAGGTCGCAACGGTGCAACCTTTTGAGAACGACGGCATCGGCGCCAGAGAGGCGCAATACGGATTCGGCGTTCGTTATCAGATCCCGCTCAGCCGGTCCTGGCTATTCCGCGCTGACGCCACATATCAGATTCAAGAAGACGGCGAGGATAACTTCGGCTTCCGCACTGAGATCCGCAGTAAGTTCTGAGCAACACGATCGCATCGAATCCACAGAGTCGTATCTCGAGAACCCGCATCAAAGGGAACGAAAGCACACACTCGGTGTGTCTCGGACATGTCGTGACTACGAAAGCAGTTCGTGTACGTGCACAAGCACGTTCACTTCGGCCGGACGATCGCATTGATCTCGATATCGACATCATCATCGACCATAGCTTGATAGCCCGTCATATTGAAGGCGCTGCGCTGAATGCGCGTCGTGGCGATAAATTTGCGGGCGCCTCTGTCGTACTTCAGCGCCGGATCATTGTGTGGCATGATACTCACTTTGAGTGTCACCGGCTTGGTAATGCCATTGACCGTTACCTCGCCCAACACGTCTGCTGCCGTCGCCGATCCCGATTTTACCGCGACGCTGCGGAATCTGATGACAGGGGAAGCCTCGACGTTAAAAAAGCTCGCGCCCTTGAGTTCGCTATCGACCAGGGCTTCGCCCGTCGTCAAGCTTGCGGTAGAAATCAAGGCATCGACCTTGCTTTTTCCAGGAGCGGCTTCGTCATAATCGAGCGTACCACGCACCCTTGTGAAACGGCCTCGCTGCGTCGCGTATGCCATCGTATATTTGAAGCGAACTTCCGTGCGCCGTTGGTCGAAGATGAAGATGCCGGCGTCAGAAATCGTCGTCCAACCAATGGTCAGTGGGACGGCCAATAAAAAAATGAGCGGCGTTCTGTGGAATGTTTGCGCCATGGCCACCGACGCATGTGTGACGATGCGCCATTTGCTCACAACATTCGGAGTATTGCAGAAAGTCTTACCATTGCGTGAGAATGTGTGTTTCATAGCTAAGCCTTTCGGCAAGAAATAATTTTCACACCTGGAAGTCGTTCTTCATGTCGCGCGCAATCGGATTTTCCGTTTTGCGACGACAGATCGCTCCAACTGTCGTTCTGTCGGCTTTTTCGTCCGGTCGTGTCAGTGCCCGCACGGCTTCCGATATGTCATCTGTCCAGGTCAGCGCTTTGATCGCGATGATCCATACCGAAATCGCTAAAATGAGCGGGCATAAGCTTAAAGCGACCAATTCAAAAACTGTTTTTGCCATAACGTTTCCTCGCGGATCGCTGAGGATCCAAAGTGCTCTATTTCATTTCAATCTGGAGATATGCCGCATCGGGCGGAGCGGCGTTCAGCCAAGGAGGGACTGGGGCTCGGCAGATCGCCAAGGATGCGACTGCGATCGTCCCTGCCTTTCTATGCCCTCGCGTGAAATAGCGATTATCGTCGCTATGGCGCTCAACTATCGAGCCGGAGCAGCTGCCATCAATCAAGACGCCAACCAAATCAGCGTATTTATTCGCACCAGCCCCATGTGCGCCAAGCTCCGCGTAATTCCACATCTCGCGCCCCATTCAAAATGCGCTTCGATATCGGAACCCGCCCCTCTAAACTAAAGCGCCAATACATTGGCAAAAGTTAGTTCCCGAAATGCTCGCTCGTGCTTTGGTTGCCGTATCGAAGGGGCGTGTAATGTAAATTGATTAGAATCGATATCGGGTGCGCTCTCTCCATGAGCGGACGTAGTCGGGAGCGACTTTCGTCTCCTCGCCCATAGCTTGCTCGATTTCCGCAGTATGGGATGGAGCAGATTTCTAACCAGTTTGTGGTTTCTCCGAAACGTTCGTTTGCAGGTCGATGCATTGAACACGGCAGGCGGCAAGCCGATATCCCCAACTCGTCCCTGATTACCTAGCGCTGCTATTGCGATGCCGATGCGGGCAGCTGTGTCCTCGAACAAGGCCAGGAACGCCGGTGGAACTTGCTGTCGCGCACGACCATGCGCTTGTGTCGCATTGGTTAAAAGCTGATATCGGCATTCTGGCGCGTTACTTGCTTTAGCCTGCCTCTTTCTTCGAAATTCAAGCTAGGTGCGCCGTGGACAAATTAAGCCTTGTTAAGAAGCTAGAAGCAGACTTCCTTCCCGTTCTCAAGATCGCAACAGACGATGATTTGTTCCAGCGCTTTGGAGTACGTCCGCAACATCCTCACGGCATCTCCCATATGCTGCAGGAGATCAGTTTCGATCTGCAGGAGATCGCCACGCTTCTGGACTCCTACCCCGACTATCCCCTGCGCAGGCGACTCCGCCATTCTGTCGTGAAACTGCAGCGCAAGCTCGCCTTCGATCTAACGCAGCTTAATGTTCTTCTGTCGGAAGTCTTCAAACCGAAGAACGCCTGTTGTGTCTTATCCGCGAAATTGAATGACCCCTCGATTAAGACCGAATACCAAAAGGAAGTACGTCAGCTCTTCTCCTGCATTCTCGACCACTGAGCAGCACAGTCTGCGCTCCCTGCCCGCTGCAAGAGGGACACGACGCCGAGCAGATCCGAGTTTTTGAATCGCATATGCAGAGAAGATTCCGACTGCGTTTGGACCTGCCGAGTGCAGCCTTGTCTGCACTAGAGGCCGACTCCTTGCTCCGCAGGACTCAGACCGAGAGGAAAACGCGTTCTCAGCACCCGCGCGGCATCGAAATGTTGTCAGTTGCATGACGCTCGGGAACTGATCGATGCTACGAAAAAAACTGACCCATATGCCGTTTAAAGGCCAAGAGTACCGCAGGCGCTTAAGAATGAATATCAAGTTGCAATCGATGAAGATTTTCAAGCTCAGGGCAGCTAACAAGATCATGTAATCATTGATCCGCCCACACGGCTTCGCGCGGTCGCATCCAATCCTCCAGGTTAAATTCGCCGGCTCGCTTTGCACGTCTCTCAGAAATGCTATGAAGTGTTGCGCGTCTTCTCGTGGGGATACCGAGCGCGGTGCTGCCCCGAGGATGCAGTTCATGGCGCCGTCGGGGGAGACCTGCGTATAGCCAAAGAATCGGTTTGCTTTGACTTTCCGCGCAAATTCGAAAAGTGACGTAGAAATGCAAACTCGCGCGCTCGGCAGATCCTTGTCGGCGATGTGACTTTGCCGTTTTTCAGGGCGGCGCGTACATGTATGAACACATCGCGCTGGCGCAGGATGTCCTGCGGTGGAGTGGAAAGGCTATAAAATAGTCATTTCGGCAGGCTGTATCGGGTACGCTGTGATGATGGCACACTGCTGTCCGGCTCGATCAGCCCGCGATCGCCAAATGCCTCAGGCGCGACTGAACATCTTCCGACACGAACAAAATAAGAATCTATCATGGTCGGAGAACGTCTCGTATCACTAGATGCGCCTCCATATCCGAATTCAATCTCCCGTGTGTGCGATTTGTACAGCCGATCCGGAACATCCGGGCATTTGCGGACGATGGGCCACAGCTAGAGCGATGATCGTGTTGTTCCCTGCCACATTCGAAAAGGCGTCCGTTGACCTCTTGCGCCGACTGCAGCGCGTTACTTGGCGATCGCCGGTTTTGGCTCTTTCGCTTTCTTGCGAAGCAATCTCCCTTTGTGCGCGCGGTGACCGGGAAGGAACCAGCCCGTTTTGATGTCTCCTCTGCTTTCTGGGCTTTCGAATCTTGGTCCTAAGGGTTTTGCACAGCCGGCTTGATTGCTCGGACCTGTTGCGGGTTTCTTCCGCTTGCGCGGCAGCCTCCGCGAGATCGAGCAAGCTGGCTATTTCGAATTCCAGCGAAGAAGCATGCCGCGCGATAAATCGCGACAACACTCAAAGTTCTGTCGACGGCATTCATTAGCGACGACATTTCCATTATTTCCCCGGAACGCATTATTCTAGATTTACGCATTGGCATTTTTTTGGCGCCCACAAAAAGCGCAATCTATTTTTTCTTTATTTCCGTTTTTATATTGTCTTTCTTATTGCCTCACTTCGCCTTCAGCCTACAATTGTAAATCTGATATATATTTTCAGATCGGCTTTGAAATGACCAACTCATCCCCTGAGACAAGCAAGACGGAACTGATCACCGCCCTTATCGAATATGACTTCTTAGCTGCCGCGCAGCTGTTACGTGGAATTCAGGACAAAACTCCAGAAGCTTTCGCGACTGCCGCCAAATTTGCCGGTATCGGCCTGCGAAAGGCTTATGCGTTGGCCCAGATCGATCGATGTTTCTCGGTTCTCAACGTCGAGCGCAAGCTGCTCTGTAATATCGGTTGGTCAAAGCTGCAAATTCTTTGCCAGCACATCACCCTCGACAATCACCAGAAGCTGCTATCACTCGCGCAAAACGTCTGCGCTCACGAGCTCTCCGCGATACTGCGCGACGCCACCTATTCCGCCGGCAAACACTGCGTCGTTCTGTATTTCTCTTCTAAACAGTATGACGTCTTCCAGCATGCGGTTCTGGCGCACGGCGGCAAGAAGAGCCCACGCGGTCTCACCTATAAAGAAACGGCCTTGGTGCAAGCCTTGACGAAAAAGGCAAGTGCTTAAGGGATGCCGCAGCCAAGCATGCATGAATTTCCGCATTCGCAGAAGCGACGCCGGGCGAAGCGCCTGTTACGCGATCACGATCGACCATCTAAAACCGGGAGTGGAGACAAGATAGTGGCGTTCAATGATACTCAGATCAAGTCGCTCAAAGCCAAGCTCAAGCGACAACACGTCAAAACGCGCGCCGTTGGCGGCAATACGCTGTCCTATATCGAAGGTTGGCATGCCATCGCCGAAGCCAATCGAATTTTTCACTTCGAAAATTGGGATCGCCAGACCGGCACACCGCAATGTCATTGGACAAAGCAGGTGCAAGGAGAATTGGTCTGTTTTTACTCAACCAAGGTACGCATTACCGTTCGCGCCGGCGAAAGTGTGATCGTTCGTGAGGGGATTGGAACGGGTACCGGGCGCTCGCCCCATGCCGATATTGCCCACGATCTCGCAATCAAGTCCGCTGAAACCGATGCAACCAAGCGGGCCCTGGCGACTTTTGGCAATCCGTTCGGCTTGCCGCTTTATGATCCGCAGCAAAGGAACGTCTCGAAGGAAGGCCAGCCGTTCGGCCGAAAAGGGCCGCGTCGCGGTTCACAACAGCGCTCCCTGATCAATGTATCGAACCAGGAAAGCCAACGCGCCGAGGATGGCTTCATGGCGGAAACGCTGGCTCACATCGACGACTTGAATTCCCTCAAAAATATTTATGCGTTTTGGGAAGCCAACCTCGAGACGTTTGAGAAGCTGCGCACGACAAGTAGCCGCGGCAATGAACTTGTGATGCGCATCGCCGAATCGTTAAAGGCGCGGGCGCGGGCCGTCGGCATCACAACGGATGATAACAGATCAGACACGCCTCCCGCGTCGTATCTGCTGCCGAAGGAAAAACGCCTTCGGGATCGTGCGCATCTGGCATTCGTCGCCAGCCATCCGTGTTTGATCTGCGGCCGCCAACCGTCGCAAGCCCATCACTTACGCTTTGCCCAACCGCGAGCCTTCGGACTTAAGGTCTCCGACGAATTTACAGTGCCGCTTTGCGTCACGCATCACAGTCAGCTGCATCAGAACGGAGATGAGCGCGCATTCTGGGCGCGCAACGGTGTTTCCGATCCGCTGGCGCATGCCGAGGCGTTGTGGACGGCCTCGCGCAGGCAGCGCGATGCGCGCGAGCCGAGCCAAGTCATCGATCCGGATACCGAACCAGAGTTCAACGAGCCAGCATGGCGAAAAGGCTCACACCGCAAGAACTCGCAGTGAGCCGTGACTCTCAGCGCCGTGAGGCTTCGCGAAGCGAAAACGATGACGTGCACCGTAATGGGTTACTTTTGTGAGGACTAATGAAACGCGACAGAAAACGCCGAAGCGCCCAAAGCGATCGAACGAGATGGATCGCCTCGAACGCGATCAGCTCGAGGCATTCAAAGCCAAGTTCGGCCGCGATCCTCTGCCTGGCGAACCCATTTTCTTCGACCCCGATCAGGATGTTCCGGTTGCGATCGATCTGGAGCAGGCTATGGCCAACCTGGGTGATAGCATGCGCGAAGCTGGCATCCCGCTGGAGCTGATCTACGCTTTTGAGAAGACCGGTCTTGTTCTGATGGAAGGCAAAGAGTACCCGCAAGATGTCATGGATGAATATCAAGCCGCCATCGACGAGTACTTCAAGCTCAAGACTGCGGGCAAGATCCCCTAGAAGCGGAACAAGTTTTTGCGCGCTTAATCAGCCTGAAAAACTGAGCCGCCGCCCACGTCGCACATCCGGTAAAAAGCATCGCAATCATGAACGACAATAAGTGGGTGACCAAAGATTATCTGGAGGCGAAGCTCGCGGCGATAAATGCGAAGTTTCGTTTCGCGCTGTTCGTGCAAACCGTGTGGGTCATCGCGTTGCTTGCCGTGCTTTATACGCTATTCGGCTAGCCGACGGGATTTGCCGGCGAGCCTTCAGTCCCGCTCATCGCACGAACGCGAACGATGTCGTGTCAACGAGGCGAGTCCTGGCGCCGTTTCCATGAATTCCTACAAATCAAAATTATCCGTTTATTTCCTTGCCTCAACTCGGCTTTCACAGACGATTTGCGGACAATATATTTCAAGGAAACACATATGAAGACAAACAATCCGACCAAAAAAGCCGAGATCGCCGCCGACTGGATTGGCGATGGACTGCTGTTGGCAGCACGCCGGCTGCGAGAGGTTCAGGACAAGTCCCCGCATCTCTTGCCCGCCACCGCGAAATTTCTCAAGATCGGGCTGCGCCGCGCATACTATTTGGCGAGGTTCGATCGGACCTTCCGAGAGCTTGGGGTAGATGAAAACCGGCTTGCTGCGATCGGATGGCCAAAACTGAGGCTGCTCGCCGATTACATTGAGGGCAGTAATTGCGACTACTTACTCGACCTCGCAGAGAAATCATCTATAGACGAACTCTCCCTCATCGTCCGGCATGAAGGTCCAATACGCTCAACGCGGTGCATCACGCTATACCTCACGCCTCCGCAATACGAAGTTTTTGCCGAAGCTGTGACTATGCATGGCGCGGTGAAAGTCGGTCGCGAGTTGGCCAACAAGGAAGAGGCGCTGATCAGTGCGTTGTCTTCTGCTAAGGGCGCGCTTCATTAGCGGAGCAGCGTTGTGTGCCACCCAACAGCATCGCTTCAGTTGGAAGCGGTGCCCCATACTCCCTGTTGCAAGCTGTGAACCGAAACAAACGTCGGAGCGGCCTTCGCTGGACTCTACGAAAGGTGGAAATCGCAACGGGAGCGTTGACGATGCGGCCCCTTGGGCTGATTTAATTCAACTGTTGCTCAGCGCATCCGAGTTTACTCCAGGCACTTGGCCGACCGCAAGCTCGCCCATTTCACATTGTGTCACACGGACAAGCGCAAGGGCGACCAGTCGCTTTGTAAATTGCGACGGACGCGGCGATGATCAGTAAAGTAGGCGGCGTCCGTCATTATCCCCAATCGAGGATATCTTCGCTCAACACCCTTTGGCAACAGCTCTACCCACGCGACGCCGAGATTCAAGCGGGAGGTTCGATTTCGACGGACGCATGTTTCTCAAGTTGCAACGCGCTGTTTGCATTTGCGTTGGGATTGCTCCCCTCTCTTTAAGACATTGATCGAACACAAACGAGTAGTGCCATCCCCCGGCTCGCTCCTCGAGAGCAAAAACTAGGACGCTGCGATCCGCCGACCAGCGCGGGAAAAACCTCGGTCCGTCCGGTGTTTATATCACGCTGCAAGGCACGAACCTCGACAGGCGCGGACGTCGTCTCGAACGAACGGCCTGTGCCCGCAAATCGATGTCCGAAAGCATGCTGCCTCGCTATGTTACAGTGAGCTTGGAGAGAACCCTTACTTGTTGATGACCGTTATTGAACGCTTGACGTTTGAGTTGCGTTGGCAATTGATCCGAGTGCCAATGTTTTGGGTACCTCGTACCGCCCGAAATGCCTTGGTTATTGAAATTGATCAGATTGCCGATTGTTCAGTTGCCTGTCCGTATTTGAGTTCTAGGCGCCAAGGGCCAGCGCCCACCGGGGGATAAATGATGAGCGTGGTCGATCTGAGTGCATTTGAGAAATCACGGGCTGTGGATACGGCTTACGCGCAACCACTCATCTCGATTGTCATTACCCATCATAATTATTCGAAGCACCTCAGGGGGGCAATCCAGTCGGTTCTCGGACAAACGCATGCGAATTGGGAATGCGTCGTTGTCGATGACTTCTCGGATCGCGATCATCGCCTGGAAGCTGTGAAAATCGTTGAGGAGATCAACGACAAACGAGTCACAATTTTGCTGTCGGAGAGCAACGAAGGTGCGGTTCGAACATTCTTTACGGGACTGGCGCGAACGTCTGGAGAGTTTGTCTGCCCGCTCGATCCGGACGACAGATACATGCCGACATTTCTGGAAGAGTCGCTTGCAGCACACCTAAACCTGTATGTCATGACGCCTATCGTTTGCAGCGATCAGGTTTTGGTTACGAAACGCGGTCCGATCGGTTCGGGGCAACAGTTCCCCATGTATCGGCCAGCCATGTCAATGCACGGCGTTGCCGTCGAAATTCCGGAAGGTCGGAAGCCCTGTCTTCTCTTTTTCGACGCTTCGGTGCCGGGATGGCATTACACATCGACGTCATCGTTGATGTTCCGGCGGACGGCGATCAATTATATGAAGCCTCAGAAGACACTTGTCTACAAAGGGTGCACGGATAATTATCTCGCACGGGGGTGTCACCTGCTCGGCGGAACGCTGTTTTTGGGCAAGGCCCTCGTCTATCGAATGTTGCATGAGAACAATCGCTGGATCTCAGAAAACATCTACGCCTCGTCGCAAGACAAGGGGCGTCCCGATTCAATGCGATGGGCTAAAGAGGTTCATGACGACGTTGTCGAAGCACTTCTCGCGAGCGAACTCCCGGAAGAGGTGAAAGACCGTATCGGAAAGGTCAAATATGGCCCGAAGCGCGGACCTTTCCACCAGGTCAAACGCTGGGGCCGATCAATCAAAAAGCGACTGCCTGCGACATGGAATTAAAAAACCGGCGCTGCACACCAGAGAGCGATAGACGATGTGCGTTATGGATTTGAGTGCAGTTGAGAAATCGAAATCGTCAGAAAGTCCATTCTCTCAACCGCTCATTTCGATTGTCGTCACCCATCATAATTACTCGAAACACCTCAAGGGGGCACTCCAGTCGATCCTCGGCCAGACCCATACAAATTGGGAATGCGTCGTCGTCGATGACTTCTCAGACCTCGATCACCGCCAGAAAGCTCTGAAAATCGTCGATGAGATCAACGACGAAAGGATCACGGTCCTTTTGTCAGAGAGTAACCAAGGTCAGATTCCATCGTTCTTTGCGGGTCTGGCGCGAACGTCCGGAGAGTTTGTCTGCCCGCTCGATCCGGATGACCGATATACGCCGACATTTTTGGAAGACTCGCTCGCGGCACACCTGAATTTGTATGTCATGACGCCTATTGTATGCAGCGATCAGATTTTAGTTACGAGACGTGGACCAATCGGTTCGGGGCAACGATTCAGTATGTATCGGCCCGCCATGTCAAAGCGTGGTGCTGCTCTTGAAATCCCGGAAGGGCAAAAATCCAATCTTCTCTTTTTCGATGCGTCTTTACCTGGATGGCACTGCACATCGACCTCATCGATGATGTTTCGCCGTACGGCGATCAATTACATGAGGCCTCACAAGATCCTCGCCTACAAAGGCGGTGTCGATGCTTATCTTGCACGCGGATGCCATATGCTCGGTGGGACGCTGTTTTTAGGCAAGGCTCTCCTCTATCGAACCCTGCATGACAACAACCGCTGGATATCCGAAAACATCTACGCCTCGTCGCAAGACACGAGGCGGCGGGATTCAACGCAGTGGAGCAAAGAATGCTATGAGGATGTTGCCCAAGCACTTCTTGCGAGCGAGCTTTCGGAAACGGCAAAGGATCGCATCAGAAAGATTCAATATGGCCCGAAGCGCGGCCCCTTCCACCAGGTCAAACGCTGGGGCCGATCCATCAAAAAACGGCTGCCGTTGCAGGGAACGAAAAAGCGACCACCGGCCACGGGAGGCGCGAAGCCAGTAGTTGCGCAGCAGATCTAAGAGCGTTCGCATCTGGTTGAAGGGCGTTCTACTGACGGGTTGTTGGCATCCTTGATCGACTGCGCGTTGTTTGATGTTCGCGCGCGCTTTGCAAGCAGAGCATCTCGCCCGAAGGGGATGTCAGCGGCGTTGATTGTAATCGGGGTTCGATGTTTCTTGCTTCTTGGCCGGGAGTTCTAAACGGCAACCCGTTTCTCGATATACTCGCGGACTCTCTTGGGAGTCACGGCGCCCAATTTATTTCGGTCGACAGCCCGAGCAAGGGTATTCCTCCTGAAGCTGAAGCCCTTCTCGTTCAATGGCCCGACAAAATATTTTGGAGACGTCGGCGCGGCTGGACTCCTTACCTCGCCGCGCTCTCCGAGCTCAATGCGCTTTGGCGATGGAGGCGGTCCGGAAAAAAGCTCATCTGGATCGTCCATAACGACGCACCTCATGATCTTGCCCCTGCAGAACGGCGGTTATGGTTCTACTTCAGTCGCGCGCTTTCGCATCTCGCGAACGGATACATGACTCTCAGTCCTGCGACGCAAAGTGTCGTCCTGCGCGGTCATCCGGGATTGAGCGCCAAGCCCGCAGGCTCATTCCGCCATCCCGCGTATCGCGCGGTGACTAGAACGCCGGCACAAGCCCTCGCCCGGCGGCAGCATATCGGAGTTCCACAAGACGCTTACGTGATTGGTGCGCTCGGGCGGATCGGCGGTTATAAAGGTCTGCCGGAACTGATCGATGCCTTCCACGCGATAACAGACAGCAATTTGCGCCTCCTCATTTGCGGACACCCTAGAAATGCCGCAGCGCGTGAGGAAGTCGAAGCAGCAGCCGGGGACGACCCTCGCGTGCTTCTCCGCTTTGATCTGCTGTCGGATGAAGACTTCGCGCTTACGACCGCCGCTTGCGACGTCATGGTTGCTCCGTATCGCCACTATCTGCATTCCGGCACGCTCGTCTATTTAGCGTGTGCCGAGAGACGATCGCTGACGCCCGCCACGCCTTTCGCCGATGACCTTGCCAAGTGCGTCGGCCCGGGATGGGTGACGCTCTATGAAGGCCGTCTAAATTCCCAAATTTTAAGCGAGTTCGTCACCGGCAAGCCGCCACAGACCAAGCCCGTGTTGACCGCGCTGGATCCGTCTCTGGCCGCCAAAAACATTCTCCAATTTGTTCGAAGTGTTGTTTAGATGCGGGCAATCTTGCGACTCTACCTTCTTCCGGCGATTTAATAGCAACCGGGAAGCAAAGCGACTCGCAACACCCAAGAAGTTTAAAAGTGAGCACACTATCATTGTGCTAGCGTAAGCCAAAAAACGCCGCCTGCTCGCGCTTATGCGGTCGTGCTTTCGGGGCAGACTAACCGCCCGTGGACTCAATCTTTGATCGAACTGACCTACAAATCCGGCAGGTTGAATCGTTTGTGGATTAGTGCGAAAGGGATGATCATCAAAGGACTGAACTGAGTAGTTTCGGGTTTCAAGAGGATAAGACGATTGCCTGATAACAGTACAAACGCAGCGTCCGTTGACTTACCGTGATTTTACCACTGCAGTATCTCCGGGCTTTCGCGGCAGGGATTGTCGTCGTCTACCACGCTTATAATCAGGCTGCCATTTTGTTCGGCGCTGGCAAGGATCGTCTCAGCTTCGGCGCGATTGGTGTGGACATTTTTTTTATCCTCTCCGGCTTTATCATGATGCTGGTGAGCGAACAGCGCGAAGACAAACCAATCAAATTTTTTGCACGCCGCCTACTTAGGATCATCCCGATCTATTGGTGCATGATTGCCCTCTACGTTGCGAGTGACACTATATTCGGGCCATTTGGCTTCTTCAGAAGTGCCCAACAAATCTTATATTCGCTTGCCCTGTGGGCCCCTATTCACGAACCTCCAGTAATTGGTGTGGCCTGGACACTCCGATTTGAATTTACGTTTTATGTTTGTTTTGCAATAGCGCTCGTGATCAGTCATCGACATAGGGGGCAGTTAGCTGCATTTGGACTGCTCGTTGTTTTGGCGCTGCTGCACTACTATACGGGTCATGATCCGGTGCTGGAACAAACACGCAGATGGTCCGGAGCGTTTTATGAGTTTATCTACGGGATTGCTCTCTATTGTTTTTGGAGAGGTAACAGGACATTTACTCCTATTCGCAATCTCGACGCACCTTGCTCGCTGGCTGTAATCTTGCTCGCTGTCGGACTTTCTTGCGTTTTTCTGTTACCGTTCGGGATTGGGGGGCGTCTTGTTCCGCATTTTTATGAAAAGCAACTGGCGTGGGGATTACCCGCTCTCGTAGTGTTTATCTGCTGGTTCTGGGTCTTCTCCCGGAACACGCTTTCCGGCATGGGAGAGAGGTTACTTCTTCACTACGGAGACGCCTCATTCACTTTGTATCTCATCCATTTTCCCGTACTCGCTAGTTTAAGAACGCTGCCACTCTTGCAGCCTGCATGGCGGTCTGTAGGCCCGGCCGGATATACGGTCGTTGCCGTGATCTCCTCGTTGGCGTTTGCTTCCCTTTTCTATATGCTGATAGAACGACCTCTCTTAAGATATTTGAAGAATCTATTTGGGCGACAGCACCGAGCGCTTAGAATTGAGCCAGCGCTCGTAGGCAGCGTGACGGAACTTAACGAACCGGCCCCGCTCGATGCAACGACGATCAGGTAGATCCGACGGAAGTTCTCGGGCCGACTACTTCAAGCGCACGTAATCTGCGCGACCTGCAATAGGATGCGCTTCGTTCGAGCCCAAAATAACATGTGGGGAGTTCGAACAACCTCGAATGTTCCTTTTATGGATATTTCCGCCTCAAGGGCGGCTTTTCGGCACAGCCAATTCTACCTCGAATATTTGACATGACACGTTGCAAGCTCGGTGGCGAGTTGCCATAAGGTCGGTCGGGGATAAACGGGGTATCGTATGGCAAAGAAAAAGACGGCGCTTATTTCTGGCGTTACTGGACAAGATGGGGCTTATCTTGCCCGCTTGTTGCTTGAAAAAGGCTACGTCGTTCATGGCATCAAGCGGCGGTCGTCTTCGTTCAACACGGAACGAGTAGATGAGATCTATCATGATCCCCACGACGCTGGGGCGTCGTTCTTCATGCATTATGGCGATCTGACCGACTCTACGAACATCATTCGGCTGGTGCAGGAAACGCAGCCCGATGAAATTTACAATCTGGCGGCCCAGAGCCATGTCCAGGTAAGCTTTGAGACCCCCGAATATACGGCGAACTCCGACGCTGTCGGCGTGCTGCGTTTTTTGGAAGCATTGAGAATTCTGCGTCTCGAAAATTCGGTGCGATTTTATCAAGCTTCGACCTCAGAGCTCTACGGCAAGGTTCAGGAAACACCGCAAACGGAAAAGACACCGTTCTATCCGCGCTCGCCCTACGGCGTCGCAAAGCTCTATGCCTATTGGATCACCGTCAATTATCGCGAAGCCTATGGCATGCACGCATCGAACGGAATTTTGTTCAATCACGAGAGCCCTATTCGCGGAGAAACATTCGTCACGCGCAAAATCACGCGAGCCGTGGCGCGCATCGATGCCGGTCTGCAGTCGGTGCTTTATCTCGGCAATCTCGACGCCAAGCGAGACTGGGGACATGCTCGGGACTACGTCGAGGGCATGTGGCGCATCCTACAGAACGATCAGCCGGATGATTATGTCCTCGCTACAGGAGAAACGCATTCAGTGCGCGAGTTCGTCGATCTGGCGTTTGCGGAGGTCGGAAGAACGGTAGCTTGGAAAGGTAAAGCTGCCGACGAGATCGGGTATGATGCGGGAACCGGTGTTGAATTGGTGCGCATCGATCCGAGGTATTTCCGGCCGACGGAGGTCGATCTCCTTTTGGGTGATCCGAGCAAGGCTCGCGAGAAATTGGGCTGGCGCCACAAGATAGCGTTCGCGGAACTCGTCAAGGAAATGGTCGCCGCCGACCTGCAGCTTCTTAAGCGCGAGAGCTGGCGGACGACGCTCAATGAATAGGAAGTCCGCCGCGATGGACGAGAGGATGCAATGCCCTTCGACTTGAGCAAGAAGCGCGTATTTGTTGCCGGACATCGCGGAATGGTCGGGTCGGCTATCGTTCGTCTGCTGCAGAATGAGTCCTGCGACCTGCTCACCATTGGGCGTGATCAGCTCGATCTTCGTGACCAAGCCGGTGTCAAAGCCTGGTTCGATCGAGAGAAACCGCAGGCCGTCTTCCTGGCTGCAGCGAAGGTCGGCGGGATTCTTGCGAACGACACTTATCCCGCCGAGTTTCTTTACGACAATCTCGCGATCGAGTTGAACGTCATCGATGCCGCGTTTCGCAGCGGCGCCGAAAAACTGGTTTATCTCGGATCGTCTTGCATTTACCCCAAATTCGCTCCGCAACCAATGAAGGAAAATGCGCTTCTCACCGGCAGCCTGGAGCCGACCAATGAATGGTACGCGATTGCAAAAATCGCGGGCCTCAAGCTCTGTGAGGCTTATCGCCGGCAATACGGTGCCGACTTCGTTTCCGCCATGCCGACTAATCTTTACGGGCCCGGCGATAATTATGATTTGGACAAGAGCCACGTCATCCCTGCCCTGCTCCGGAAAGTTCACGAGGCGAAGCGGTCGGGAGCCGCCGAAGTCGTTATCTGGGGTTCGGGCACGCCGAGACGCGAATTTCTTCACGTTGACGACGCGGCGAGCGCCGTCGTGCACTTGATGAAGACGTATTCCGAAGCCGAGCATGTCAACGTCGGCACGGGCGAGGATATTGCGATCCTCGATCTTGCAAAACTCGTGTGTGACGTCGTGGGCTTCGAGGGGACGATCACGACCGATCCGAGCAAGCCCGATGGAACACCGCGTAAATTGCTCGACGTCTCGAAGCTAAGGTCAACCGGATGGCGGCCGCACTATGGCCTACGCGACGGACTGGCCGACGCCTACGAATGGTTCAAGACCAACGAGACGACCGCGCGATTGACGGTTTAAGGCTCGGGGAGCCTACGGAGATTGTCTCTTCTCATGCCGCATTTCACCGTCACCATCTGCACGGCCAAACGTCCGGAGATGCTATCCGCGGCATTGCGGAGCGTCGTAGATCTGGTTGTTCCCGATGACGGAACGCTATCGATCGTCGTCATCGAGAACGACCTAGCGCCTCTGTCGCGCGACGTCGTCGATGCGATCCAATCGACGACGTCCGTACCCATCAAGTACTGTCGCGAAACTCGCGTCGGCATTCCATACGCACGCAATCGATCTCTTGAGGAAGCGATCGCCGAGAATGCCGATTGGATCGCGATCCTCGATGATGACGAGACGGCGCCGCCGGATTGGCTCGTCTTGCTTTACGAAGCGTGCAAACGTTTCGGAGCGGATGTTGCAACCGGATCGGCGCGGCAGATCCCCGACGTCCCGCCGCCACACTGGTGGAAGCCGCTGTCGCAATTGGGAAAGCCTACCGGATTTATGCGCCGCGACGCCTACACCAACAACGTCATGTTCAATGCCAAGCTGATCGCAGCGGACGGATTTGCCCTACGGTTCGACGACCGCCTGACCTTCGGCGCCGACGATGTCGATTTCTTCAGACGTGCGCACGCACAAGGCGCGCGCATCGTCACGGTCGCCGAGGCCATAGTGAATGAAAGAGTTCCGGCTTCGCGGCTTTCGCTGTCCCGCGTGCTGAGGCGCACGTACATGGTGGCCGCGGCGAACGCTCATCTCGGCGTCCTGCGAGACGGCCGCGCAAAAGCCGGACTCCGGCGATTGCCGTCAATCGTCCGGCGGTCATTGATCGGCATTCTGCTCTTGCTTGCGGGCACAGTTGTCTGGCCGGTCAAGAAACTCGCCGGCGAGAAATTCATGTTCAAGGGCGGTTCGAGCCTCACCAAGGCGTGGGGCAGTCTCTGTGGATTGGCCGGCGGAACGTCAAACTATTACCGCAACGTCGACGGAACTTAGGCGCTCGCTGACTTCCTTGCGTTCGCAATTGCCCAACTGTCAGCTAGCGATTGCGAACATTGCACTCCGACATGAATTCACCGGAAGGATCTTCCGATTGCGGCATGTCGATTTGATCGCGCCAACTCGTGAATATCATGCGATAAATTCTGAGAAATCGGCAGCCGGCCTGCAGTGACGCATAGCGCAAGCCATTCAGCCCGCCGGTAACATGACGGCGGATGATGTAGTACTTGAAGAAGTGCATCGGAAATTCCGTCACTAATCTCGCAGCGAGATGAAGCGGCGACAGAGTCTCTGCATGCTGCATTGACATCCACATCCGTCGATTCAGCTTACGTTTCATGTCCGCATATGAGCGGATCGAGAAATGGTGGAGCGGAGCGCCGAGTTTTCCAACATCGTGTCCCTCGGTAACGACCGAATCGTGCATCGATGAATTGCGAAAGCGAACGAACGTCCGATCGTAAAGGCGGACACACCAGTGATCCCGCGCCCCGAAACGTGGCTTCGACGCGCCGGGATATATGAGGCAAATGGGCATGCCATAGGCGACGAGCGGAGGCGTTCCCGCTGCAAACAGTTGCTCGATCTCCTGGCGCAACTCCGGCGTCACGACTTCATCGGAATCGAGATTGAGAATCCAGTTGTTACGACACTGGTCCTCGGCAAACCGCTTCTGCTGGCCAAAGCCATGCCATTGATGGCTGATAACACGCGCACCCGCCTTTTGCGACACGGCGATGGTATCATCCGAGCTGCCGCTATCAACGACGACAACCTCGTCAACCCAGTCGATCACCGAACTGATCCCGCGGCTGATGCGATCGGCTTCGTTTTTCGCGATGATGAAGCAGGAAACCGCTAGTTTGGTCATCGTGCCCCTCACACGCCGCAACCATCAGCGAAGACAGGTGGCGAGCATAAATGACCGCCGATGGCCTCTGTCAAACCGAAATGGCTGCAAAATCTTGAGAGCGATTTTGATCGCATCTGGGCCCGCTTATTAGATTTCAGCGGTGCCGATGCCGCGCAGTAGGTACCAATTCGAGGCGATATTATGTCGTGATCGTTCAGTTTCCAAGCCGTCTGCTCAGAATAGGGTGTCGTTGTCCCGCGAATTCGAATTCGTTTTCGCTTCAGCCAGCTCGACACCAATGAAATTTTCCTGACAAGCCTCATCGTGCCGGGACCGGCGATGATGTGTGCGACATGTTTCTGCGCATCCGACCTACTCCCCCTATCGATCTATCAACTCCGCTCGACGCCGATGGTTGGACGCTTGGAAAAAAATAATGCACCTATCGAACGCTCGGCCACCGGCTTAAAGATCGAGATCGGAAACGCTCCCTTTAGCGGAAATTGTAATTTAACGATGCTCAGAATTATCATAATTGATCCCGCGCTCAAGGGTGAAACGGGACATCACCTAGCGTTATCCCTGGAGCTTTCGAAAGCGGCGAAGTTACTGGGCCACCGTCCTATCTGGTTGGCACATAAGGAGCTTTCGAGCCGACTCGTTCCTGACTTTGTGCAGTTCGTGCCGGCGTTTTCTTCCAGCATCTATGAGCGCCAGATCGGCTTGTTCGGTCGGGCGGTCAAGCCTCTTGTCGGAAATCGGCGCTTTCTGCGCTCAACTTTTGCCGAGCGTCCCTGGGAAGTCCAATTGCGACGGAAACTGCGCTCGGGATTGCTCAACGGAGACCGGTGCTCCGAGCTCGTTTCTGCTTTGCACGTCCTGAGCCCTCGCCCAAGCGATCATATCGTTATCCACAGCGCTGATCCGCAGACCGTCGAGATGCTTAGTTTTTGGGCGTCAAAGCAGCCGCGCGCAGACTTGCCAAGCATCCATATTCGTACCTGCTGGTCGACCGCGACGATGCCATTCGCGGGCTATGGTGGCGGTTTTTCTGAAACCGTTGCCGCCCTTTCTTCTGTTGCTCGAGAGATGACGCTTTCGGCGGAGACGCCGGCCGGCGCACGTCTTCTCGCAACCGAAACCGGCATGAAAGTCGATCTTTGCCCGCATCTCATCGACGAAGCATCGTTGGCTATGGCACCGCGTGGGAGCAGTTCCAAAGATTTGCTTGTCGGCTGGCTTGGCGAACCTCGTCCTGAAAAAGGGGCCGGCCTCCTTCCGGATATCATCAGAAGCGTTTTGGCCGGATCCTCCCGTAGACGCGTGCGATTCCTGCTTCAATGCGGCGGGCGCACCTCCCGGCGCGCCCGCGAACTCGATGCACAGCTGTCTTCCTTCGGCGACGCAGTCGAACGCCTCGACGTCGGGATCGCACAAGATGCCTATCTAGCTGCGCTGGCGCGATGCGACGTGTTGCTATTACCGTATGATCGCGACGCATACCCACCCGAGCGTGGATCGGGTGCCGCTCTTGAGGCGCTTTTAACAGGCAAGCCGATCGTTGCGACAACCGGTACTTTTGCCGCCGGCCTCGCCACGGCGGATAGCGGCTGTACCGGATCTGATGCGACGTCCTTTGCCGACGGCATTTTGCGTATCGCCGATAACTATCAGCACTACCGGGAGGGCGCCGCCCGAGCGCGGGAGCGCGCTCGCCAAGAGCATGATCACATTGCCTGCTACCGCACGCTGATCGGTGACGCTCCGGGCGACATCCCGCAGGCCAATCAGCGACATGCTCTGAACGTTTGAGGTCCGTATTCCTTGCGGTCGCGTGCGTTAGCGAACGGTTAGGCGGTGGAACTGGCGCTTTCCAATTCCATCGCGCTGACGTCTTTCTTCATCTGCTTGCGCCGCAGCGCGATGGTCATGCGCGTCTTGGCGATGACCTCGAAACCGCTGTCGAGCAAGAGCGGCACCGCGAGTTTGCCCTTGCCCAGGTACATGCCATCGGCATCCGTCCAAGTATCGTCGATAACGACGATACCGCCAACCGGCATTTTCGCCTTGATGGCTTGAGCACACGCCTCGTGCATTTTCCAGCAGTCTTCGTCATTGATGTTGGTCTGGAGAAAATTCCTATAACGTTCCTGACGTGCTTCCGAATGCTTGCCGTGATCGTAGTCAAATGCGTCCAGATAAACAAAATCGGGAACGCATTCTTCAAGCTTCAGATAGTTTTCACCACGGGCGGTCACTGCCTTGGCATCGGGATTCAGATAATTCAAAATAGCAGCCGCGTGCCTGGTGTTTTTTGGATCCATGTCGACCGTTACGAAGCTCATTCCCAGGAACGCCGTGAAAATCGCAAGTTTTTCGGTCGATCCCTGGCCAGCCCTACGCTCCCGCGTTGTGCCGATCTCCATTAGATTCTTCTTTGCCAAGCTACCGGGCCGAGCACGCTCCATGTCGGTCATCACCGCCATAAGCACCGCGTGGCCATGCTCTATATCTGGATGAGCATTCAGCGCGTGCAATGCGCTCTGCTCGGACCGCAGCAAGTTCAGAAAACGCAAAACTGGAACGAGATCGAAAACGTTTGCTTGGGATTTAAGAGCGTTGACCTCAGATTCGAGTTTATCGATCTTAGCGGTCAACTTATTTGTTTGATCAACGCCGTAGGCCCGAATCCGCGATTCGAACTTTAGCAATCTGCGAGCGAATACTCTTTTCACGAAGTACCCACCAACGCCTGCTAGCGCCAAGAGCACTAGGCTGCATACAAGCACGATCCGAAATGGCAACGCTGTTTCTACGGTACCCGCCAGAGCGACAATTAATCCTGAAAAGACCACTGAGGACCACCGGAGGTTTGTAACGCCAAAGGCGTTCGATTGATCTGAGTAGACGGAAAATGGCGAGCAGTTCGGGACAACTTGCGCGTAAGCCGAAGCGTTCGGTTGAAGTAGTATTCAACACTGTTTAACGGATCGAGCATAACTAGGTAACTAGAATAATCGCGAATGACGCAAATGTTTCCCCAGGATTTGCAAGAAGTCTCGTGCTCCTGAGATCGAACGGAACGCGCCAACGAGCGATCCTACAAGCAAAGCATACGATCGCGTCGCCTCACACGCAGGCCAATCGGTGACTCGGCCAACGAGATATCGTCAAAAAATTAGCGCTATATTCCCAACATTTGAAGAGGTCAGCATTCCTGCGAGTCGGATAAGCAAGACGGTCACGCGTTGGAACTGACGCTTTCCATCGCAGTGCTCTTCTTGATTTCATTGCGCCTCAGAGCGATTGTCATGCGCGTCTTCGCGATGATCTCAAAACCATTTTCGAGCAAGAGCGGCAAAGCCAGCTTTCCCTTACCCGCGTATCCCCCCTTCTCATCTGTCCATGTGTCGTCAAGTACAACAATTCCGCCAATCCGCATCTTTGCACTAATTGCCTGAGCACAGGCTTCATGCATTTTCCAGCATGCCGCGTCGTTGATACTGGTATGAAGCAATTCACGATATCGATCTTGACGCTGCTGCGAGTGCTTACCATGATCGTAATCGAAGGCATCGAGATAGACATAGTCAAACTGCCCATCTTCGAGCTTGAGGTAATTTTCGCCGCGCGCTGTCACAGCTTTCGCTCCGGGATTCAGATAGCGCAGCGTTTGTTCAGCGCGCTTGGTATTGTCTGGATCAACGTCGACCGTAATGAACTCCATGCCGAGAAGTGCCGTGAAAATCGCAAGTTTTTCCGTCGATGCCTGACCGGCCATACGCTCGCGTGTGGTTCCAATCTCGACCAAGGAGGTGCCGGCGAGGCTTCCAGGCCGGGCACGCTCCTCATCGACCAATACTGCCATAAGGAGTCCGTGACCGTGTTCGATCTCGGGCTGACCTAATAGCCGTGCAGTCGCACTCTGCGTTGAATTTAAAGAGCCAATAATGCGCAATGCGGCGACGAGATCCACGACACCAACCTGCGACTTCATTGAACCCAGGTTCGCTTCTTGTTTGGCGATCCTGTCTGTGAGTACTTTGATTTGCTCATCATGCTGTATCAGTGCACGCAGCTCACTTACGTAAGTTTCGTATCGATTTTCCAGCCTTTCCACGAGATCCTTGATCTGGGATCTTTGCGTGCTCAGTAGATGCTCTTGTAGAGCGATGAGTTCAGCATCATGTCGGTCTGTCAGCCGCTCCTCAAGGTCGCCGATTTTTGTTTCCTGCTGAACCAGCAGCTGCTTCCATAAGTCATTGATTTGCGCTCCTTGCGAGTTCAGCAGCTCTGCTTCGAGTTTCGCGAGCTTCGCGTTCCGGCCTTTCAATTGAGCTTCGTAAATGCCCGCCAGCCGCTGCTCTAGCTTCGCCAATTTGCGGCGAAAACTATTCCGGATGAGAATACCGCATAGCCCAACCAGAGCGATAAGGAATGCGCCCATTATCAGGTCACGACGGAACATCTCAACTGCATCAAATGCGAGAGCCGATGCTGCTACTCCCACTGCGAAGATCACCACCATAGCAATTGGACTATGGCGCCAGTGATGTCGTAGTTTTTCGCAAACTCGAACGATCGAAGACGTTAGCCTTCTCATGCCCATATTCGCGACTGATGTTTTAGCGTCGACGTCTCCTGTCACATAACCATCACCTTTTTCGATACGTTGGATACGCGCAGTCTCGGCCGTTTTCCCTAAGTTTCCTTTGTCTCGATGTGAAAACTCGGCCGGTGCTCCTCTAGCCTTAGAAGCGGCATCGCGGATTAGCTTGGTGAATCTATCGCGGATCTCATGGATATTGTGGCGCTTGAACGCAATTTCCTGTCCCCGCTTCGCCAAGTCAAAGCGGCATGGTGGGGAGTCTACCAACGTTTTAATCGCTACTTGGACAAGATCACTGTCCTTCTCTTGGACCCTAATACCGCAATCGATTTCGTCGAGGTACTGCATAGTGGCAATGTCTTTGGGGCCAACAGCTAATAACGGTACGCCGCTCGCCAAACACTCGGGGAGTTTGTTGGCCATCGAATATTTGACGTATGTCCTCGATGCTGGATCAAAATTGTATGCAATGATAAGTGCGTCAGCCGTAGATAACCACTCGACATATTCGTCAGGTGGCAGGACAGAAGTGACGATCGAAGTATGCGAAAATTGCTCGAAATGTTTCGCGGCAAGGCCATGCCACCACGGATGCGATTTAATTTCAAAAATAATTTCAGTACCCGATTGCGCTAGCTTTTCCACCGATCCGGCGATCAGGAGCAGCGTTCCGAGGGTCATATTTTCGGCAAGCGAACCGGCGTAGCGGAGCCTTACAGGACTAGACTTACGAATCGCTGGCGGACTCCAGCGCGCGGGATCCACTCCATTCGCGATGGCGCTGAACACCACGCCATAGCGGTTCTTCATCGCTACTGACATAGCGTCACAAATGCTCAAGCGCACGGTTGAATACTGTAATAACCAGCGAAAGTCGGCGACAAGCCTCTTCGCCTCGCTGGGATTATGAATTTCTAGAGACGCGGGCCAATCGTCCATGATCCAAGTGACGAGCGGAACATTCATGAGCCTGATGGTGCTCATGGCGATCTCATGAAGTTCGGGCGTGTCCGGCACCGGCCGATAAATGATGAGATCAGGCGCAAAATCATCGATCATGATCTTGATGTCATCGAGCGAAACCTCACCCGACGACTTTCCTGTGCCACTCACACCAAGTTTGCTTATACTTATGTGATAAACTTGCAGATAGCTTTCGACTGCCCAACCGGCGAATAGGTTTGCCTTTATCTCGCCTGTGGCTGACCCATCCCCCAGGGCTGTTCGATCAAAGACCAAAATGCGGGGGAAGATGGCCTGTCCGTTGTGTGCGGACGGAGCATCCATCCATACCTCCTAACGCGTAATCGTAACAGGGCGCGCAAGAACTACCTTGCTCCATCCCGGGCGTTGGGCCCGCGCCCTACATTGAATGCACAAGTCCCTCAAAGCTGACCCGAAGTCAAAAGCAAATTGCGCGGCTCCGCGACACTCTATTGGATTTCAAATTTCCTTGCGCCTCCACTTTGCTAATCGCCATCGGAGGTGCTATGTCCGGCGCGACATATGAGCGTTTCTGCATTCGACCATGAGATGGCCGAGCGATAGAGTGTTGGGGGCATCATGCTGGGGGCGATCGTTGTTCCGTGCAATGCAGGCGAAAAAGACCAAATTTTGACGAATTTGAGATTGTGGGCCGATCCCCTGCTCAAGCCGTTCGCAGCAGAGCCGAAGCAAAAACCGAAGCTCGTTTTTGTTTTCAATAACGCCTCGGGGAGAGATGCGGCTAAAGAGATCGAAGCCGAGTTTGAAGAGCGAAGACTCGGTCGGCATTTCTCATCAGTCGTGAGTTGGTTCCTCGATCTTACGGGGAAGGCCGACGCTTATATCCGCGATTATACCGTTCAAGTTGACGAAGACGGTTACAAAGCTGGACCCAACAACCAATTTTTTAAGACAATACGCGCCGCACGAGATTTGGGGCGATACATTTTTCTCATGGAGTCGGACTGCATTCCTATCCGATCAAACTGGCTGGGCCGTCTCTGCGAGATCGTCAATGGTCCGGAAAAATTTTTCGTTTTGGGGAGCGCGTATCGCGGAAGTGATACTTTAGGACAACAGTTTAATCGTCACATAAACGGCAATGCCGTCTATGCAGTGGGAGATTCTAACTTTCAATACTTTCTCGATACCTTTTGGGAACCGGAGCTACGGCGTGTTGTCCGGCATGTTGATCGGCGAATAGCTTATGATTGCGTGCTGGATATGCTGTTTTCATCAATGCAAAGTAATTTCGACAATGATGCCATATGGCCTATTTGGCAGTCCAGTGCACATCTATTCCGCTACTCGCCTTTCATTCAAAACCTTTCTGGAAAAAAGGACATTGATTGCCCGCCCCCCGACATGATCAAACGAATCCTCAAGGAGGAACCTGAGACATTTATTATTCATTCACAGGCAGTCGCGCGCGCCGCTTCATTGTCTAAATTAGCGGATCCCGAATCGTGGTGTCTCATCGAAAAGGAGATGCTGCCGAGATCCCGGTCCGACCTGTGGACGAGTCCTGGTGTAATAATGGAGGGCGACTTCTATCGCCTTAAAGATACGCCTAGCGATGCGTACATCGCTTGTATGCTGAGAGGGAGTGTTCACAAAGGGTCAGAGGTTATTGCATCGGTTGACCTAACACTGCGAGAGCCTGCGCGCCTTTCTATCGCAGTCAACCGACAAGGCGTGACGCCGTTTGAAGGCTCGGTTCCCACCATCCTGAATTGTAGCGCCGGTCGAAATCATATCACCGTCAGTCACAGATTTAAGGAATCCCACGTGGCTGCTCGCGTACAGATCGCCAGCGTCTCAGGCCCCACCGTTATCCGTGCGGACAGTATATTTGCTACACGAAAGGATCAGCCTAGCATAGCAATGCCAGCGCCATCTCCGGCCGCTGCATTTGCGTTCGTCCTAGGCAACGGACCTTCACTCAAGAGCTTCGATTTTCGAAGGCTTGATGGATTTGATAGCATCGGCTTGAATGCTGCATATAGATTCTGGGATCGTATAGACTGGTATCCTTCCTACTATAGTTGTCTCGATGATCAGCTGATCGAGACCCACCACAATGAAATCGATCGCCTGTACGAGAATGGGTTGGTTCGCGAAATCTTCGTGCACGGAAAATTTTTTGATTATCACCCTAATCGGCTCGGCAATCCGAGTTTTCTATCTTTCGATCAGGTCGTGCCGCACTGGTATAAAATGCGCGGCAAGGCCATGGGGCTGCCGCCGCTTTTCGATCATCCCGCATTTAAATGCAGCAATACGTCTAAGATAACCACTGGCGCGTATGCAGTAAGATTTATGGCGTACAAAGGGTATGCAAATATTGCTTTGATGGGCATTGACCTCAAATATATCGAACGTTTACCCGAATCCGAAGAGACCTCCGGCGTTGGCCTCGTAATGCGTGAAACTCCTAAGGAAAATCCAAATTATTTTTTTGATGATTATCAGCGCGCTGGCGATCGCTATAACATCCCTAATCCTGACGTCCATGCGGGCGAGTTGCATCCGGTCTCGTTCGAAGTTGTGCGCGAGGATTTCTTATCGAATAAAGTGCCCAGCACTGTCGTAAATACAAACCGTAGTTCTCTGCTTGCCGAGCGCGGAATTTTTCCACTAGCAGATCTCGACGCTATCCTAAAAGGATCTGCCGATGCTCTTCACTCGTCGAACAGCAAAACTACCGGTTCGTTGTAGCGTGACCGGTGGTTTGCAGCCCGATAATGCAGAAGAATTCCGTAAGCGTCACTCACCTAAACCCAACCCCCATCAACTACGTAGACTTGCTTCGTGCACATTCGTGCGTCGTCGGCGGCTAGAAACAAGGCCAGGCGCGCGACGTCCGATGGCTCGAGCAATCGTGGCAGCGCTTGGCTCGCCGCAATCGTTTTCTCGACCGCCTCATCGACCCACAAACGCCGCTGACGCTCGGTCATCGTCCAACCGGGCAACAGTGCGTTGACCCTGATGTGATCCGGTCCGACGAGCTTGGCGAGCGTCCGCACGAGGCCGTGAATTCCCGCCTTCGCTGTCGTATAACCCACCATTTCCGTCGTGCCATTGAGCCAAGCGATCGATCCCAGGCAGATGATCGAGCCCCCGCCTGCTTTGCGGAGGTACGGATAAGCCGCCTGTGCAGCAAAAAAGTGGTGACGCAGGTTTACGTTCATACATGCGTCCCAGGCCTCCGGCGTAAGCTCGCGCCAATCGTGCCGCGTGTCGTTGGCGGCGTTGTTGATCAGCGTGTCGATGCGTCCGTTATCGCCGCCAATTGCTTCGATGGCCGAACGCAACGCGGCGCAATCCGTGACATCGCATTGAGTAAAACTGACGACAGCGTGCTGCGCTTCCCGATTCAGTTCGTCGGCAAGTGTCACACCTGCTGTTTCGTCAACGTCGAGCACATGAACGCGAGCACCTTGGGCTGCGAACTGGCGGACCACCTCGGCGCCGATGCCCGTTGCGCCGCCGGTGACGACGACGACCTGACGGGCAATGCTCGGATAGATCGCATATGCCCCTGTCATGCTCATGCCACCCGGTTCGGCGTGAATGACGCGCGTTCGCGGCCGAGTACGTCGAGCGCGATTTCGACCGTCATGCGGTTGACGCGATCCACGGCGTCGCGCGTGTTCGATCCATTGTGTGTGCCGAACACGCAGTTTTCGAAGGCACGTAGCGGACTTTCGGCCGGCAAGGGCTCGACCTCGAAAACGTCAAGTCCGGCGCCCGCGAGCTTGCCGTCGCTGAGCGCGGCGGCGAGCGCCGCCTCATCAACCAGCGGACCGCGGCCGACGTTGACGAGATAGCTCCCTGCCTTCATGCGCGCGAAAGCTGCGCTGTTCATCATGTGTCGGTTGTCCGGCGTCAAGGCGCTCGCCAGCAGCACGACATCGGCCTCAGCCAAAAGCTCATCGATCGGCACCTGACGAACCGAGGACTTGGCGAGCAGATCGGCATCGACTGGTACGGCATCCGATCCGACGACGTTCATTCCACAGGCAGCGCAACGCCGTGCGATCGCGCGACCGATGGAGCCGAGGCCGACGACTCCCGCCGTCATGGCATGAAGCGAGCGCCCTTCAACTTTCAGCCAGCCGTTTTCGCGGACGGACCTGTCCATCCGATGCAGGCCGCGCGTCAAAAGCAAGAGATAGGTCAGCGCCAAATCCGCGACCTCGTCGCCGAAGACGCCCGGCGTGTTGAATACGGGAATGCCGAGATCGCGCGCCGCGGCTTTATCGATGCTGTCCGTTCCGATGCCCCATTTGATGACGGCTTTGAGACCCTTGTCCTTGGCCTCGGAAAGCGCGGTGCGGTCAATGATATCGTCGCCGGCAATGATTGTCGTCATTCCGGGCAAGATCCGGCGAATTTCGTCCGCCTCCAGCTGCTGGCCATTGACGACCGGCAAAACCGGTTCGACGCCGTGCTTCTCGAAAAGCGGACGGAACTTTGCGAAATGCCTCTGCAGATGCAGACACGTCACCGCAACAGTCATGAACGCGACCCTTTGCGCTGACGGAAGACTTCTTCCGCAATTCGGAAATCGATTTCCTCGTCGATATCGACCGCTTCGTACGGGTCCATCTCGAACAGGAACGGACGGTTGCCGATGCGGTTATGGCGGTCAATCAGCGTATTGCGCTCAAAAATGTAGAGACAGGAATTCTCTTCGTAGAATGGCGGCAGATCCTGCGTGCGGATCAGGATGTTGGGATTGTGATTGATGGCGCGTGCGAGCGAATCCCAATAGCGGGTCTGCACCTTCGTGACGGAGAATAACGAGTCGTAAATCGGATAGTTCTTGAAGAACGTCTCGACTGCCTTGGTGATCGTGTCGCTGCTCATGATCGGATTGGTGGAATGCGTTTGCAGATAGAATTGCGACTCCACCGTCTTTACGTCGTGCAGAAGCACATCGTTCATCGGCGTCATGCCGCCCTGAATGCTTTCCGGACGGTCGATGATGATCACATCCGGATATTTCTCCGCACATTGCTCTGCGATCGTGGGCGAGTCTGTGTTGATGACGATCTTGTCGATCAGGCTGCAACCCATGAGGGCATCGAGCGTGTGATGAAAGAGCGGCCGTCCGTCTCCGAAAGGCCTGTAGTTCTTGCCAGGCACACGTTCGGAGGAATGGCGCATGGGCATCAACGCCACGAGTCTATGGGTCATTATTTTTCTACCGTACTAAGATTGAGTTGGATGGGAGGCCGGAAGGCCAAGGCCACCTGATTGGCTCGCCGGTTTGATAGCGAAGCCGCGCCGGAATTGGAATGCGCGACTAGCCGCTGAACGGGAATTTAAGTCTTGCCGGCGGAAACACGCCCCTCGGGCAATCCGCTTCCGACAACTGCAAGCCGGTGGCCATAGGCGCGGCGCTCCCTGGACGCGCCGTCAGCCGACTGCAAGTGTTCGTAATTGATGACCTCGTGTTCGAGCGGGCAAAGGTCCTCGGCGTCGGGAGTCCGGGCCAATTGCGGGAAGTAAAAGATTCTCCGCAACTCCGCGGTCACTTCGCTCGGTCCATTGTGCCCTTGATACGTGCCCAGGAACTGGTTGTATCTGAACGCGAGAATGGATTTCGTTTCCTTCAGCAGCCTGCCTTCACGCCCGGCTTGAAGAAAATCGGCGAGCAAATTGGTGGTCAAGGTCCGGACAAAGTCGAAGGCGCCGAAGTGGCCTGTTTTGTCGATCCGGCGCAACGCCATCGCCTCGCGCCGGTAGCGGTTGCGCACGCCTTTCCACGTCTCGTCATGGACGTGAATGATCTCGGCTCGCGACGCATAGGCGATCCATCCGCCTTTTTCCTGAGCCGCTTTGGCCCAAGCGAGATCTTCGAGTCCGGTCAACGTTTCATCATACGGTTCATCCAGCCAAACCGAGCGGCGCACAGCGCAGTTGGCGTTGTTGCAGAAGTAGCTGATCTGCGGACAGACCGACCGTTCCGGAAACCATGCCTTGAAGATCTGGTGCTCGGAAAATTTGTTGACGTCCTCGCCGCGCTGTTTGCCGTACGTCAGGACAACGCGGTCGTCTTCAAAGGGCTTCGTCAGTTCAAACAGCCAGGTCCGGCGCGTCGGGTAGACATGCGAACTCGCAAACACAAGAATATCGCCCGTCGCGGCGCGGCACCCGACATTAAGCGCCCGGCCGAACGTAAATTCGCGCTTGTCGATCTCGATGACTTCCGCGCCGTGCTTGCGGGCGATGACGACGGTATCGTCGGTGGAACCGGAATCGACAACGATGACCTCATGCGCGGCCAAGCTCTGAGCGGCAATGCCAAGCAGAAGTTTGCCGATATGCTGCGCTTCGTTGTAGCTTCGAATAACAATCGAAACCTTCATTATCCCCCCAACTCATACGCTGCAGCGGCAAACAGCGCCGGCAGCGGAGTCCTTCCCTTTGAGCCTCCCCGTTCCGCGACGGTATGTTTACGCGAGCGGCTGCGAGACCTCAATTGAACATTGCGTTTATGGTGTGGCAGAAGCGCAACCAGATGTCTTTTCGGGGGTGGCACCTGAGACCGACCTGCTCCACAAGGGCCCGTTTGGAGCGAAGCGCTCATTAGCACAACTTTGGATACGCCGACGCGGATACGCTGGACGCACGGATGCAAGACGCACTTTCAACGACCGTCGAATGCCTCTGGCAGGCCAATGCCGAACTCGGCGAAGGTCTGACCTATGACCCGGCGAACGATCGCATCTGGTTCGTCGACATCAAGACGCGCCGGCTTTTTCGCTTCGATCTCGCCCAGCGATCACGAGCGATATGGTCGATGCCCGCACAAATCAGCGCCGTGACGATGCCGGCGCCGCCGTGGACTTCGCCACGCGGCGGTGACACGGTTTTGCTTGCTGTCGGTGAGAATGGTTTCGCGTGGCTCGCGATTGACGGCGAGGACGTGCATATCGAATGGATCGCCGATCCTGAATCGCATGTGCCGGGAAATCGCTTCAACGACGGCAAGCTGGGGCCTGACGGACGGTTTTACGCGGGTACGATGGATGACAGCGAAACCACGGCTAGCGGCGGCCTCTATGTCTTGGATGCCGGTGGCCGCGTCGCGCAGCTTGACCAGGATTTTCGCGTGCCCAATGGCCCGGCTTTCAGCCTTGACGGCACGACGATCTATAACAACGACAGTGCGCTGCGCCGGACCTACGCTTATGATCTCTCATCTGACGGACGGCTTTCGAACCGGCGTCTGCTCCATGAATTCTCCGAAGCCGACGGATACCCGGACGGGATGACAACGGATCTCGATGGCAACCTTTGGATTGCCATGTGGGACGGACGCGCCATTTTACGGCTCGATCGGAGCGGTACTAAAACCGGCAGCATGACAGTGCCGGTCCAACGCCCGACGAATTGCGTCTTCGCTGGACCACGACGGCTCGTCTTTACATCCGCGGCGATAGGCGTGACGCAGAAGACGGCAATGGACGGCGGGCTTTTTTGTGCCTATCTCGGGCCGCGCACCGCTGACGACGATCATGCCTGGGGGGGCGAACAGTGAGCGCATTTCGAGCCATCAACGGCTTCAACTTCTTCCGCAAGATCGCCAAGAGCAGACCATCCGGTCCGGATGCGCCCGATCGGCTTTTGCAGTTCAAGAATATCCATTCCGGCCAGCGCTGCTTCGTGATGGGCAACGGCCCCTCACTCGGCAAAATGGATCTATCGATGCTGCAGAACGAAATCGTTTTCGGGTGCAACAATATCTTTCTGCTGTTCGACCGGATCGGCTGGCGCCCGCAGTACTATACCTGCGTCGACTCTCGCGTTCTGCCGGATCGCGCCACCGAAATCGATGACATGCTGAAGTCCAATCCGGCGATGCGCGCCTTTTTCCCGTGCATCGTCGAAGAGCACTTCGGCCAAAGACGCCGCTATGGCACGCGAACAATTCTCAACCCTGGCCAGAACCGGTCCTTTTTTCACGAGGTGCAAAGCTCGGAGAAATATCTTCCGGCATCGATGTTTTCACCGGATGCCGATCGTTACGTCGTCCAGCCTTTCACCGTTGCGATAACGATGTTGCAATTGGCGGCTTACATGGGCTTTTCCGAGATCTATCTCATCGGCTGCGATACGACGTATCACGTTCCGAAAACGGTAACTTCGGACAGCGGAGACGCGACGAGCGACGGCGCTCTTGTCTCGACGGCGGACGACGATCCCAACCATTTCGATCCGAGCTATTTCGGCAAGGGGCGCAAGTGGCATGATCCGCGCCCCGAAAAGATGATCGAGCACTACCAGCATGCGAAGGTTGCCCTGTCCGGCTCGGGCGTCCAGGTGTTCAACGCGACGGTCGGAGGAGCGTTGGAAGTTTTTCCCCGCGTCGATTACGACGGCTTGTTTGCCCTTCCGCGTAAGAAGGCGGCTGTCTAAGCGAGATTAGACGCACATAATCAATCGAAATCGACTTTGCCGCTGCGCATCTTCTTGACCTTGCCGCGTACGGTTTTGGATTTGATGCGTTCCTCGCGCGCGCCGCGAGAGGGCTTGGTCTTGATCCGGGGCTTCGGCCGTTCCAGCGCCTCCAGCACGAGCTCTTTCAGCCGCTCGCGCGCATCGGCGCGGTTCTGCTCCTGGCTGCGAAAGCGATCGGCTTGAATGACGATAACGCCGTCGGTCGTCAGGCGTCGCCCCGCCAAGCGCTTCAGCTTGCCCAGCGCGTATTCGGGGATCGACCTGTTGGCCGCGAGATCGAAACGCAATTCAACGGCCGTCGAGACCTTGTTGACGTTCTGGCCGCCGGGGCCCGAAGCGCGCACGAAACGCTCTTCCAGTTCCGTTTCGTCGATATCGAGGGTTGGTGTGACGCGCATATCAAATCTGCTTGCGGGAGGCGAAAAATGAAAACCGGTGTTTTAGATCCTTAGCGATTTCGCGGGCTGCGTTCATGCCGGGAACGCCGGTAACGCCGCCGCCCGGATGCGCGCCAGAGCCGCACAAATACAGGCCCTTCAGCGGCATCCGGTAATTGCCGTAGCCCAAAACCGGGCGGGCTGAAAAGAGCTGACCGAGCCCAAGCTGACCGTGGAAGATATCGCCATCGACGAGGCCGAAGCGGTCTTCGAGATCGCGCGGCGATAGCACCTGGCGGGCCATCACCGCTGTTTTGAAATTCGGCGCATGACGCGAAACGGTGTCGATCACGACGTCGGCGAAGGCGTCTTTCTCGCGCGGATCGGACCAGCTTCGGCCATCCGGCAAGTGCGGCGCGACATGCTGAACGAAAAGGCTCGCGACGTGTTTCCCGGGCGGCGCCAAAACCGGATCGAGCGTCGATGAGATCATCATTTCGACGACCGGCTGTTGCGACCAGCCGAAGGCGCGGGCATCGAGATAGGCGCGTTCGAGATAATCCATCGTCGGACCGATGACGATGCCCGCCCGGTGATGCAGACCCATGTCCTTGCCGGGGCGGCAGGTGAAATCGGGAAGCTCGGCCAACGCCACGTTCATACGGAACGATCCCGAGCCGGTCTTGATGGCGAGGAAGGACTCGCGAACCTCTGGCGGCACGTCTATCGGAGCAATGAGATCGCGGAACAGCAGCTTCGGGCCGACATTCGCGGCAACTGCGCGCGCTCGGATCGTCTCGCCCGATTTCAGAACGAGCCCGGCCGCATGGCCATCTTCGACAAGCACGTTTGCCACCGGAGCATTCGTGCGAATGACCACGCCGCGCGCTTCCGCCGAACGCGCCATAGCTTGCGTAATCGCTCCCATGCCGCCCTTGGCATGACCCCAATGTCCGATCTTGCCGTTCACTTCGCCGAAGCAGTGGTGCAACAGCACGTAGGCCGTGCCGGGCGTCGACGGCGCGGCATAGGAACCGACGATGCCGTCGAATGCGAATGCGGCCTTGACGGTTTCGTTTTCAAATCGCCGATCGAGAAAATCGGCGGCACTCGCCGTGAAGAGTTCGAGCAGCAGCCGTTGATCGTCGGGCGACAAATTCAGCAGCCTGCGTCCGACGGCGCCGGCCTTTATCAATTCGACGATGCCGCCACCGGCGTTCGGCGGCGTGCGTGTGATGAGATCGCGAAGCACGCTGACGGCGCGGCTCAGCTCATTATCGTAAGCCTCCAGCCGCGCGGCATCCTTTTCCGAAAACGTTGCGAAGGCGTCGCGCCTCCCTTTTGCGTCGTAGGGGACGAGCAGTCCGCGCTTGTCATCCACCGGCCAGAAATTTGCGGCCGCGCGTTCGATGATCTCCAGGCCGTAGCGGTGAAGATCGAGATCCGCGATCACTTTCGGATTGAGAAGACTGACCGTGTAAGACGCGACTGAATTCGAGAATCCGGGGGCGAATTCCTCTGTTATAGCGGCGCCGCCGACGACGGAATTCTTTTCCAAAACGATGACCGAAAGGCCGGCGCGCGCCAGATAGCCAGCGGCGGTCAAGCCGTTGTGGCCACCGCCGATGATTGCAACGTCAATGCTCCGTTCGTTCATTTCATGCTGTCTCTGGCGGTGGGTTGTAGCGAGCACGTTAAGAATCGACCCCTTTCGGCCCGGCGACTTCGGAACAATCCGCCAAAAAGGCCGTTTACGGAGGACCTTCGCTGACATGTCAGGCGCGGACCGTTGAAAAGACTGGTTATCGTTTGAAAAAATTTGTTCATGGACGTTAACCGGCCGTTTATTGCACGCTCCTAGCCTGATTAGATGCAAATGCCACGGTTTTTCGCGCTTTAGCGTTCAACCTCAAGACGGAATCGCGAACCAAAGATGCGCGCCGCAATGACCAGTGCTGTTGCGAGGTTTGCCCCGGTCGCCCGTCAGCGCGCTCGCGTCTTGCAGTTCATTGGTCTTGCGGTTGCTTCGGCCGTTCCCGCCGTGCTGTGGGTCATTATCGTCGAGGGAATCGCGGTCGCGATCGGTTCGCCTCTATCGCTGCGCACGCTCATCGTCATGGGAACGGGAATTGCGACGTTCCTGGCGCTCGTCTGCGCGCCGATCGTGCTTCGCAATCAGGATTAAGCGCTCTCGTCTCGCCCGGCTAACGCTCAGGTGCCGTTCCAATCGCATTGCAGCCGCTGGCAGACACGGCGTTTGCGGCCGCCGATAGTGGCGCATGGGACCGACACGAATCGGCACTGGCGGCAGGAATACGAGGACACGCAGCCGCGCCAACTCCCGCCTTTGCGAAAGTTGCATGTCAATAGCGTCTGGCAATCGCGATTGGGATTGATGGCGCCGCCCGGCCCCTCCTGGGCATCAACCGTCCAGGCACCGCAAACGGCGGCACCGGCAACGAGGATCGCGAATAGCCAGGTCTTCGACATTTGAGCATGCCCGATTGCGCGTGCTCAAAACATCAGCCTATCCCGGCTTCGACGCAAGCCGATGCGAGCAGAAAGTGCCGCCGTGGTTACTCAGCTGCAACGCGCTTCTTCGGATTGACCAGATCCATGTAATCGTTGAGCAGGGTTTCCGTGATCGCGCCCGGCTTATAGCGGTGCTCGCCGATTTCCGAAACGGGCGTCACTTCGGCAGCGGTGCCGGTGATGAAGCACTCGCTGAAGCTGCCGAGTTCTTCCGGCAGAATCGTGCGCGTGACCACCTCAATGCCGCGCGCCTTGGCGAGATCGATGACCGTGCGGCGGGTAATGCCGTCGAGGAAGCAGTCCGGGGTCGGCGTATGGATCACGCCGTCCTTGATCAGAAAGATATTGGCGCCCGTGCATTCGGCGACGTGGCCGCGATAGTCGAGCATCAACGCATCGGAATAGCCGGCGCGCTCGGCGCGATGCTTTTCGATGGTGCAAATCATGTAGAGGCCGGCGGCCTTGGCTTTCGACGGCGCGCAGGCGGAATCGGGACGGCGATACTTCGCATGCGCGACCCGAATGCCTTTCAGCCGCAGTTCCATCGGGAAATAGGAGCCCCAGTTCCAGGCCGCGATCGCCAGATGGATCTTGGTCTGTTGAGCGGAAACGCCCATCTGTTCGCTGCCGCGCCAGGCCAGCGGGCGAACGTAGCAGTCGGAGAGCTTGTTGGCGGCGATTGTGTCGCGACACGCCTGATCGATTTCGGCGACCGTATAGGGAATTTCGAAATCGAGGATTTTGGCGCTCTCGACAAGCCGCTCGGTGTGCTCGGTCAGCTTGAAGATTTCGCCCTGGTAGGCGCGCTCGCCCTCGAACACGGAACTCGCGTAATGCAAGGCATGGGTCAGGACGTGGACTTCGGCCTCGCGCCAGGGGACCAGTGTCCCATCCATCCAGATCAGCCCGTCGCGATCGTGATAGGGAACGAGGTCGGCCATGCCCGTCTAAGTCCTTCGCTGTGATTGCCGTTGGCGAATTTGGAGTGCCGGTGTATGTCGCGCGGCCTGGAGATCGGCATATGCGGTCATCACCCGGCTATCGAAGACGATTAGCCATCAGACGAGCCGCTCGCAATAGCCCAGGGCCTTCGGCGTCACCGGCGATTTGTCTTGAAACAGAATACGATCGGGGCCAATAAGTCAACATGGCTGACATAAACTCCGAAGGCGCCGGGCGCCAGCGCGCGGAAATACCCCAGCTGACCGGGTCAGAGGTTCTCACCGACGACGGACGGCCGGTTATTTCCCCCGACCTCATCTCCTGCGTGGAGTTGTTCTACTTCGCGTATCGCGATTTTACGTGCGACCCCGACACCATCCTCGAACAGTATGGGTTTGGGCGCGCGCACCATCGGGTGCTGCATTTCGTGCACCGGAACCCGGGCCTGAAGGTCGCGGAATTGCTGGATATTCTGAAGATCACGAAACAATCGCTGGCGCGCGTTCTGAAACAACTCGTCGACGAGGGCTTCGTTATTCAGCGCGCCGGCAGCGAAGACCGGCGCGAACGCCGTCTCTATCTCTCCGCCAAAGGCGTGCGTCTGACCGACAAACTGACACAAATACAGGTCAAACGCATCGAAGGAGCGCTCGCGGCGCTCGGTCCGGGGGCAGATGCACTCGCGCGTCAGTTTCTTTTCGCTATGATCGCCGAAAAGGACCGGCCCCAGGTCGAAATTCTCATCAAGGGCCAACGCGCGGATGCCGCCGGAGCGCCCGGAAGGAGCGAATGAGAGGGTCTCTCCAATGATGCAGGAACGAGCCGAGCCGCTTGCCGACAACGCTCCGCACATTCTCGTCGTCGATGATGATCAAAAGATCCGGGCACTTCTCGGCCGCTTTCTGAAAAGCAACGGCTTCCGCGTGACCGAAGCCGCCGATGCGGCGGCGGCACGCGCGTACATGCGCGGGCTGGCGTTCGATCTGGTGCTGCTCGACGTGATGATGCCGGGCGAATGCGGTTTGACGCTGGCGCGCGATCTCAAGGCAACGCGCCCTGTGCCGATCTGTATGCTGACGGCGCTCGCCGATGCGCAGGATCGCATTTCGGGCCTCGAAGCCGGCGTCGAGGATTACGTCTCGAAGCCGTTCGAGCCGCGCGAACTCCTGCTGAGATTGCGCAACATCCTGCGGCGGGGGCAAGCGCCCGCCGCGACTCGCGATGAAATCCGCATGGGCGGCTGCGTCTTCAACATCACCCGTGGCGAACTGCGGCGCGACGAAGAGACGATCAAGCTCACCGAACGCGAACGCGATCTGCTCCGGCTTTTTGCGCAGCGCATCGGCGTCGCGGTTCCACGTCATGAGCTTTCGAGCGACGACAGTACGGGAAGCGAGCGCGCCATCGACGTGCAAATCAATCGCCTGCGGCGCAAGATCGAGGCCGATCCTTCGAACCCCGTTTATCTGCAGACGGTGCGCGGCAAGGGCTACATCCTCTATACGGATTGATCGTGAACAACCGCTTCCCTTCTAGAGTGCATGGGCGAACCGAACGGCGATGGCGGTCATAAACGAAACGACCTCGGACGCCGACAGCGTGCAATCGCGCTATCGCCGCTTTCGTGAGCATCCCCTGGTCGTACGCATCTTCGGCATTGCCGGCGACATGCTGCCGAAGGGCCTCTACGCGCGAGCTCTGCTGATCATCATCACGCCGATTGTGGTGCTTGAGGGCGTCATCGCCTTCGCCTTCATGGAGCGGCACTGGCAGGCGGTGACGCGACGGCTTTCCGAGGCGACAGCGCGGGATATCGCAGCGCTCATCGAAGTTTACAGCGATCTTCCGAAGTCGGAGAACGCCCAGAAAATCGTCGATCTGGCGCGCGATCGACTCAACCTGAAGATGGAGATTCTGCCGCCGGGCGATCTGCCGCCGCCAGGGCCGAAACCGTTTTTCCGCCTGCTCGACCGGGCGCTTTCGAACGAGTTGCGCAAGCATGTGCAGCTGCCGTTCTGGATCGATACGGTCGGCGCATCGCATAACGTCGAAATCCGCGTGAAGCGCGACGACGCCATTCTGCGGTTCGTTGCGACGCGCAGTCAGACCTACGCTTCGAACTCGCACATCTTCCTGCTGTGGATGGTCGGATCGTCGGTCATTCTGCTTACCGTCGCGATCCTGTTTCTTCGCAACCAGATCCGGCCGATCCTGCGTCTCGCCGACGCCGCCGATGCGTTCGGCAAGGGGCGAGCCATTCCGGACGATTTCAGGCCACGGGGGGCGCGCGAAGTGCGTCAGGCGGCCGTCGCCTTTCTGCAAATGCGCGACCGCATCAAGCAGCACGTCGAACAACGCACGACGATGCTGGCCGGTGTCAGCCATGACTTGAGGACCGTGCTGACGCGCTTCAAACTGGAGCTTGCCCTGCTCGACGATACGCCGGAAGCGCGCGCGCTTTCGAGCGACGTCGACGAGATGAAGCACATGCTCGAAGACTATCTCGCCTTCGCAAAGGGTGACGGCGGCGAGGACGCGCAGCCAACCGACCTGCCCGAGCTTCTGCAGGAGATCGTCGACGATGCGTCGATTTTCGCGGCGACGATCGATCTCAAGATCCGCAAGAGCAAGGGCAACATCGTGCTGCCGCTGAAACGGCAAGCGTTGAAGCGGGCGATTACCAACCTCGTGACCAACGCCGCACGCTTTGGCGATCACATCGTCATTCGCGTTGCGCCTGAAGGGCAATGGGTACGTATCGAGGTCGACGATAACGGGCCGGGCATCCCGGAAACGGAGCGCGAAAACGTGTTCCGGCCGTTCTACCGGATCGACCATGCGCGTAACCAGGACGAGGGCAACAGCGGCCTCGGACTCGCCATTGCCCGCGACATCGCGAAAAGCCATGGCGGCGAGATCGCGCTCGGCCAAAGCTCGATGGGCGGGCTCAGGGCAATCATCTCCCTGCCGCAGTAAAATGCGAAATTATTCCGAAATAGCAAAGCACTACGAGATTGACACAAACCACACGCGGTCGTGATTTGACTGTTATGTTATGATATTACAGATTTGATCATCGGTACCGGTGAGTGAGCTATCCAGCTTCAAGGCGTCCTCCAAGCCTATGCGTCTCCGGAAGCCGATCCCGAACGCCGTGGGTTGCCAGCCCAATCGGGAAGCAGCATAGGCCGCGAGCCTTGGAACCGGACGGACCTACCCAGCCCCGTCAATTTCCGAGCTCGCGGCCACGCTTTTGTGCCGCCAGCACGGCGGCCGTCATCAGCTCTTGCAGGCCGTCTTTTTCCTGCATCAAAACCGAAAGCGCGGCGGCCGTCGTACCGCCGGGCGAGGTGACGTTCTGCCGAAGCGCCGAGGGATCACTCTCAGAGCGCCGTAGAAGCTCGCCTGCCCCGGATACCGTCGCGCGTGCGAGTTGCATCGACGTTGCGGAATCGAGACCCGCGGCTTCCCCAGCGCGCGCCAGGGTTTCCGTCAGCAGAAAGACATAAGCGGGGCCCGAACCCGAAACGGCCGTCACTGCGTCGATCAGCGTCTCGTCGTCGAGCCAAACGACGTCGCCGACCGCGCTCAGCAGTTCCTGACAGAGCCTTTTCTGGTCGGCGGAAACGTGGGCGTTGCCGACGGCCCCGGTGATGCCGCGGCCGATGGCTGCCGGCGTATTCGGCATGGCGCGGACGACCGCCGTACGCTGCGGCAGATGACGTTCGAAGCTCGATAGCGATCTGCCGGCCGCGATCGACATGACGACGGTGTTGGGACCGGCGTGCTTTGCCAGCGGCGGGAATACGGCATCCATCGCTTGCGGTTTGACGGCGGCGACGATGACGGACGGCGGGACGGGCAGCGCATCGATGAGCGGAACAATACTTATGCCGTGCTGGCGCGCGAGTTCGGCTGCGTCCTCCGACGGGTGAGGATCTTGCACGATGACATCACCGGGCCGAAGACCACGGGACACCCAGCCTGCAAGAAGTGCCGCACCCATTTTGCCGGCACCGGCCAGCACGACCGGACCATCCAGTGCGAAAGCCATAACTCGAAATACCTCGGGAGGCGGCGACCCGCCGGATTAAGCCTGCCCCTGCGTCTCGAACATCGTCGAAACCAGGGCTTCACGGCTTTCCTTACCTGCCCAAACCACGAACTGGAAGGCCTGGTAATAACGCTCGCAGCCTTCGAGTGCGGCTTTCAGCATCGCTTCGCACTGGGCGACGGTGGCCAGGTTGCCGTTCAGCAGCAGCGCATGGCGGAACATCACCAGACCTTCCTGGGTCCAGAGATCGAAGTGGCCAAGCCAGAGCTGCTCATTGATCTGCGCCACCAAGCGGTACATCTCGGTCAGGCGGCTTTCGGGAACGCGGAAATCGAAGGCGCAGGCCAAATGCAGCGCTTCGAGATCGTCGCGCCAATTGATCGAGATGTGATAATCGGCCCACGTTCCGGCGACGATGAGTGTCATTTCCTCATCGCTGGCGCGGTCGTGCGGCCAATCGTGGCCATTTGCGAGCTGTTCGATGAGATCGATCGGATTTACGACGCGGTCAGACTTCTGTTCCGCAAATGCCATGTTTATCGATCTCCAGTCCGCTTGGGCGGCAAATGAGTTTCGCGATGAAGCCGTCCGCGCCAAATCAGTAAATGCGCCGCTTTTCGCTGCGCCGGACAAAACCAGACGGCCCGACGAGTCGCAAGCCGACGGCTTTGGCGATTAAACCTTGTCCACGGTGAAAGTGGCGAAGCGCTGGCGCAGACGCGACTGCAATGACCGCAGCGAAGCGAACTGGTGAAAACGAGGGCTATTCTGTGGATGCCACCGGAAATCAACACCGGCGTGTGGAACGTCTCAGGCCGGCTTTAATTTCGCCACGGTGGCTTCGAGTTCGGCGATGCGCGCCGCGAGGGCCTCATTCTCCTGACGAGCCTTTTGCGCCATGTCGCGCACAGCGTCGAAATCCTCACGGGTGACGACGTTCATGTCGCGCAGAAATTTCTCAGCTTGAGCACGGATCACGGTTTCCGTCTCGCGCCTGACGCCTTCGGCCGCCCCTGCGGCTTCGGTCATGAGCTTGGCAAAGTCGTCAAACAGTCTATTCGTCGTCTGGGTCATCATCGCTACCGGGGTCTAAGGCTGAAGCCGACTATGGCGATTGAAGGCGCGGACCGCAAGATCAGAGGACGAACGCAAAAAGGGCGTTTTGGCTCGGCTTGACTTTGCGGGGGCCATCCCAAACAACCGGCGCGGACCGGCTCGATGGGCCAGACTGCAATCTGCGTGGAGCATCAATGACACCGCTTGCCTTTCTGACCTACCCCGACATCAACCCGGTTGCGATCGAATACGGCCCCATCTCGATCAAATGGTACGGCCTCGCTTATCTCACGGGCCTTGTGCTCGGCTGGATTTATGTCCGGCGTCTCGTCACGACGCCGCGGCTATGGTTCGCAGACAAGCCGCCGCTGACGCTCGAGCAGGTCGATGACTTGCTGCTTTACATGACCGGCGCGGTCATCATCGGCGGCCGACTCGGCCAGGTCTTTCTCTACGACCCCGATTTCTACTTCTCGCACCCCGCCGAGATCGTCAAAGTCTGGAAGGGCGGCATGAGCTTTCATGGCGCGCTGATCGCGTCAGGACTTCTGCTGCTGTTGTTCGCACGGCAATTCAAGGTATCGGCCCGCTCGGTCATGGACCTTTGCTGCGCCGCGTCGCCGGTCGGCATCTTCTTCGGCCGTATCGCCAATTTCATCAACTCGGAACACTGGGGCCGCGTCACCACTTCGTCCATCGGCATGGTCTTTCCGAATGGCGGCCCCGAGCCGCGCTATCCCAGCCAGCTCTTCGAAGCGGTGCTCGAAGGTCTCGTAATGTGGTTCATCATTCGCTTCGCCACGCACAAGATGCTCGGCTTGAAGCGCCCTGGCCTCGTCACTGGCATCTGGCTCATCTGGTACGCGATCGCGCGTTCGCTCTGCGAAATCTTCCGCGAACCCGAGGCCTATAACATTTTCAATATCGGCCCGTTCACCGCCGGGCAGGTCTACTGCCTGCCGATGCTACTGATCGGGGTCTATCTGGTCTGGCAGGCGCGCCGCCCGGAGGCATCCGGAAAGGTTTCCGCTTGAGCGATCACCCGAACGCGCATCGCGACACGCCTCTGGCGCGGCAGATCAAGGACAGCATTCGCCGCGACGGACCGATGGCGGTCCAGACGTACATGGCCCGCTGCCTGTGGGACCAGGAGTATGGCTATTATCGCAAACAGCGCGTGTTCGGCACGTCGGGAGACTTCATTACGTCGGCTGAAATCAGCCAAGTCTTCGGCGAACTGATCGGCGTCTGGGCCGGTGTCATCTGGCAGACTGTTTTCGGATCGCCGGAGACGGTCACGTTCGCCGAATACGGTCCCGGCCGGGGAACGATGATGCGGGACGCGATGCGTTCGTCGCGCGTCGTGCCGGGCTTTGCAAAAGCCGTGCGCCCGCATCTCGTCGAAGCCAGCCAGGCGCTCTCTGAATTGCAGGGCGCGACGCTCAGCGATTTCCGCGACAAGATCACTTGGGGCACCAAGCTCGACGAATTCGCGCCGCCGGCCATCATCATCGCCAACGAATTCCTGGATTCCTGGCCGGTGGCCCAGTGGATCAAGACGGCCGATGGCTGGCGCATTCGAGGCGTCTCGCTCGATCCTGCGGGAGAGCTTCAGTTCGACGCGCTCGCCGGCGATTGCCCGCACGATGCATTCGAAGCCTTGCTTCCGAATGCTCCGACCGGAGCCGTTGTTGAGATGCAGCGGCTCGATCGCCTGGCTGAGGCCTTGCAGAGCCTGATGCAGCGCGGGCCTATCGTGCTGCTGCTGATCGACTACGGGCACACCATTGCGGCCGCCGGAGACACGCTGCAGGCGGTGCGCGCGCACAAATATGAATCGCCTTTAGCGTCGCCCGGCGAAGCGGACCTCACCGTGCACGTCAATTTCTATGATCTCGCCTCGACGCTTCACCGCGCCGGGCTGGCGCTTGACGGTCCGGTGACACAGGCGGAATTTCTCGGCTCCGTGGGGATCGTCGAACGGGCATCGCGGCTGATGGCGGCCAATCCGCAGCGGGCCGGCGAGATCGAAACCGGCGTCGCGCGTCTGCTGGCGCCGAACGGTATGGGATCGCGCTTCAAGGTGCTCGCTGCGCGCAGTCCAGATCTTCCTCCGCTGCCCGGCTTTCGCGCGGCGGTTGCCGCCAGCCGGACCTCCGAGCACACCTGAACGGAAGAGACATAGGCCGCATGCTTGCTCCCCGCCTTGCTGACAATCTGCAGAACCTTTCGGGTATCTGGCACGGCTTCTTCACGCGCGACGGCGGTGCGTCGCAAGGCATCTATGCCAGCCTCAACTGCGGACTTGGATCAAACGACGCCCCCGATCTGGTTCTGGAGAACCGATCGCGCGTGGCGGAACATCTTGGAGGCCGGAACGGCGGTGTCGTCACCCTTTATCAGGAGCATGGCACGATCGCGCGGGAGGTCACGGCTCTGCCCGATCGCGCCGCATTGCCGCGCGCGGACGCTGTCGTCACCACGACGCCGGGTTTGGTTATCGGCATTTTGACGGCCGACTGCGCCCCCGTACTTCTCGCCGACGCCGATGCCCGTGTCGTCGCTGCAGCGCACGCGGGTTGGCGAGGAGCGCTCGAAGGCGTCGTCGAGAGCGCCATTCAGGAAATGGAGCGGCTTGGCGCACGCCGCGAGCGGATCCATGCGGCGGTCGGCCCGTGCATCAGCCAATGCGCCTACGAGGTCGGGCCCGAGTTCGAAGCGCAGTTCGTGTCACGCGATCCCGCGAACCAACGTTTCTTCGCGCAGCGCAGCGAGACGTCGCGTCCGCATTTCGATTTGCCGGGATTCGTTCTGCATCGGCTCCGCGAGGCGCGCGTCGGCAGTGCCATCGATCTCGCAATGTGCACCTACGAGAACGAATCGCTTTTCTTCAGCTACCGCCGCAAAACGAAGCGCTTTGAGCCCGATTACGGCCGTCAAATCTCCGCCATCGTCGTGGCCTAATCGCACAATCCACAACGAACTGCCGCGCGATACCCGCGTTTGCAGGAACTCATCGCATTTTGCTAGGGTTGCCATCTGGACTGGCAGTGCTGGGCTGACTAGAGGGATAATAGTTAGTTCCGGTAGTATTGTGGGGGAGTTCAGGCCGCGGGGTAAGGTAATGCCGGCCGCCGGGAAGTTGCGGTTGGACAAGGGGGGACGTCGACGTGACGACCTTATGCTCTGCTCGGACGCGCTCGCGCGGACTGATTGGCACGATCGGATCGGCGCTCGCCGCGTCTGTATTTGCTCTCGGGTTGGGAGGATGCTCCTCGACCCCGAATTTGCTCGGAGGCGGTGCATCGTCGCCTCAGGCATCATTGACGACTCCGGTCACGGCCACTCCCGCCTCGGCGAAAATGGCCAAGATCCAGATCGCGCCGGTCATCGGTTCGCCGGAGAATGTCGCGCACTCTCTGCAATCTGAACTGGCGACGGCCATCGGCCGCAATGGCCTGACCGTTGCGACATCCTCGAACGCCACCAGCGAATATGTGCTGCGCGGCTACATCGTCGCGGCGCGTGAGCGCTCCAAAGCCAAAATTTCCTACATCTGGGACGTGACCGATCAGACCGGCAAACGGGTGCATCGCATTACGGGCGAGGAAGTCGTCGCCGGTGCGGGCAAGGATCCCTGGGCAGCCGTCACGCCTTCGGTCGTGCAGAGCATCGCCGACAAGACGGCCCGGCAGGTGGCAAGCTGGGTGCCGACAAGCGGCAGCATCGTCGCTTCGAACAGCGGCCCGGCCAGCGCACCGCCGCAAGCGCCCTACCAGACGGCTTCGAACGCTCCGGCGCAACCGACGCCGCCGACAACGGGCAGCATCGCGGCCTCCGGTCCAGTCACGGCTGTCGTGCCGCGCGTGACCGGCGCACCCGGCGACGGCAGCGCCGCGTTGACCACCGCTATCCAGCGCGAATTGTCCAAAAACGGGCTGAACCTTGCGAATGCGGCCGGTGCCAACTCCTATAAGGTCGAGGGCAAGGTCGCGATGGGTCAAAGCAAAAACGGCAAGCAGCCGATCCAGATCGACTGGAACGTGATCGATCCGACCGGCAAGAAACTCGGGACGGTCTCGCAGAAGAACGAGGTGCCGCAGGGCTCTCTGGATGGTGCCTGGGGTCAGACCGCCGACGCCGCGGCCGCTGCGGCCGCCCAAGGGATCATCAAGCTGCTGCCGGCTAAAAGCGTAAATTAAGCAAGCCACCGGCGAGGCAAAGCGTCGTTGCAAATTCGGGCCCGGACGGTTGAATCGTCCGGGCCCAATTGCTACAAGCCCGCACATAACGAACGTTTCTGGAGCGCATATGCCTTTCGACACCAAAGGTGAGGACGCTCGCAACACTGATGGCCGAGGAAAGCTCGACGTGAAAATCGTCGCGGGAAACAGCAATCGGCCACTCGCCGACGCGATTTGCGCCCACTTAAGGCTGCCCATGACCAAGGGGCAGGTGAAGCGCTTCGCGGATATGGAAATCTTCGTCGAGATTCAGGAGAACGTTCGCGGCCAGGATGTTTTCGTCATTCAATCGACGTCCTTTCCGGCAAACGACAACATGATGGAGTTGTTGATCCTGCTCGACGCGCTGAAACGCTCGTCGGCAAGGCGCATCACGGCTGTGATTCCCTATTTCGGTTACGCCCGGCAGGACCGGAAGCCGGGGCCGAGAACGCCGATTTCGGCGAAGCTCGTCGCCAACCTCATCGAGCGCGCCGGCGCCGATCGCGTGCTGACGCTCGATCTGCACGCCGGGCAGATCCAGGGCTTCTTCGATATCCCGACCGACAATCTCTTCGCCGCGCCGGTGATGACGCGCGATATCGAGGAGAACTACGGAAATACCGATGACATCGTTGTCGTATCGCCCGACGTCGGCGGCGTTGTCCGAGCGCGAGCACTTGCAAAACGGATCGGTGCGCCGATCGCCATTTGCGACAAGCGTCGCGAGCGGCCCGGCGAAAGCGAAGTCATGAACGTCATCGGTGAAGTCGACGGCAAGCGTTGCGTGCTGATCGACGATATCGTCGACTCCGGCGGTACTCTGGTGAACGCGGCAGAGGCGCTATTGAAGAACGGCGCGACCGAAGTTTCGGCCTACATTTCGCATGCCGTGCTGTCCGGCGGCGCGGTCAGCCGGATTCAGAATTCGCGATTGAAGTCGCTGGTCATCACCGACTCGATTTTACCGACGGAAGCCGTGAAAGCGGCGAAGAATATCCGCGTCATCTCGATTGCGCCGCTGATCGGCGAAGCGATCCTGCGCACCAGCCGCGAAGAAAGCGTTTCGAGCCTGTTTTACTAGGCTTTTCTATTTCAGTAATTCGCGCCGATCCCAACTTTATCGCGCTGTGCGGGCGACGGCTTGTCTTTCGGCTCCTGAACGACGGGCTTCGTGCTCGCCCTCGACATGCCGAGAAATCGGCCCAGCCGGATGAGAGATTCGGGCAGGACACCGAGATTGAGTAATGTCGCCGTCGTCAGTCCGCCGAGCACGGTAATAGCCATCGGTGCCTCGATCTCGTGACCGGGACGTCCGAGCCCAAGTGCCAAAGGTACGAGGCCAAGTGCCGCCATGAGCGCCGTCATGAAAACCGGAGCCAGCCGTTCGGCAGCGGCAAGGCGGATGGTATCGCTATTCCACTGCCGTCCCTCTTCGTCCGCGACGTGCTCGACGTGCGCCAGCATCATGACCGAGTTGCGCGCGCCGATCCCGAACACGGTAATGAGCCCGACAAGACTGCCGAGCGTCATACCGATGCCGGTCGCAACGATCGCTGCGATGCTGCCGATGAGGCAGAAGGGCAGGTTGATCAACACCAGCACTGCGAGCCCGCGCCGCCGGAAGGCCATCGTCAAGGCCGCGATAATCAACGCAATGCTGACGGTCGTGAGACCGGCAAGACGGATTTGCCCTTCGCGCTCCGCCTCGGCCTGGCCGGCGAACGATACGTAGACGTCCTTCGGCAGGTTCAGCGCCTCGACGCGCTTGCGCGCCGCGCTGACGATGTCGCGCAGCGAATATCCCCGTGCCCCGTTGAACGTCACGGCCACCCTACGCTGGGCACCGGCATGCTGAATGTTCGAGCGGCCGTCGGTGATGCTGATCGACGCAACATTCTTCAACAGTGTTTTTGTGGTCGCATCGCCGATCATCAGTTTTTCAAGCTCTCCAATGCGGCTGCGCGCATCAGGCGGCAGAATGACGACGACATCGACCGTACGCGCGCCATTATAGGTCTGGCCTACGGTCGTTCCGGCAAATGCCGTTTGCAGAGCATCGAGGGCGACTCGCGGCGTCAGGCCATAATTGGCAAGCGCCACCGGATTGAGCCGGACGGAAATGGTCGGGACTTTGGCGCTACGAGGCGCGCGAAGATCGGTGACGCCGGGAATGTTCGCCACCGCGCTCTCGATTTCAGCCGCGGCCTTGTCGAGCGAGGAAAGATTGTTCCCCATCACATTGATGACCACTTGTGCGGTTTCGCCGCTGAGACTTTCGCTGATGCGGTCGCCGAGAAATGTCAGCGTCTCCGTCCGGACCTCGGGGAAAGCATGCAGCGTATTGCGGATGGTATCCTGCGCGTCTTCCTCGCTCACCGTGTGGTTGGGTTTCAATTCGATGTGAAATTCACTGCGGTCGGGGCTCCAGGTGTCTTCGCCCAATTCCGCGCGGCCTATCTGATGCGCAACGGTATCGACGAACGGAAGCTTGTGAAGTGCCTTGGTGATCCGCTCGCCGACAGCAACGACGTCGTCGACCGACGTTCCCGGCGACGCCATTGCCATTTGCAAGACGAAATGGCCTTCGCGGAACTGCGGTAGCAACTCGCTATGAAGATAGGGAACGATGCTGATCGCGGCTCCTGCACTCAACGTGAGTATCAGTACCGTCGCCCACCATGCCCGATGTACGACCGCAAGGACGCCCGTCTGGGCGACTTTGAGCCACTTGAGCAGCGGCGATTCCTTCGTATCCTCACTCTTCGTGAGGAATAGAGCACAAAGTGCCGGCGTGACCGTCATCGCGACGACCATCGAAGCCAGGACGGCGATAATGAACGTCAGCGCCATCGGTCCAATGAAGCGGCCCTGGACACCGCCTGCGAACAGGATCGGAATGAACGCGAAGATAACGGCGAGCGTACCCCAGAACATCGAGCCGCGGATTTCGATTGACGCATCCTCAATGACTTTCAGCCGGTCGGCATCGGGCGGCGCCTGCCGGAGACGCCGGGAGATGTTCTCGATATCGATGATCGCGTCATCGACCAGCACGCCAAGCGCCAGCGCGAAGCCTCCGAGCGTCATCGTGTTGAGCGATTGCCCGAACTCGGCCAAGAGCACGACCGCTGCAAGGAGCGACAGCGGTATAGCCAGGAATGAGATGAGCGACGCCCTGACGCTTCTGAGAAACGCATAGAGTACGATCAGGATCAATCCCGAGCCAAGACCCAAAGCCTTTTCGAGATTACCCAGTGCCCGGACGACGAACGTCGCCGGCCGGTGCAACGCCGGATAGATCGTAATGCCCTGCTTTTCGAGTGTCGGTTTGAGTTCGGCGAGCGCCGCCTCCGTCGCCTTCGTGGCGACGAGCGTATTGGACCCGAACTGTCCCGAGACGGTGATCAGAACCCCCGGTACGCCCATGATTGTCGCGTCACCGATCTTCGGAGCCGGCGCGATCGTTACTGTCGCGATGTCACCGAGCTTAATGGGCTTGTTGTTCTTGACCGTGACGACCGTTTCCGCAATCGCGCGCGGATCGGGAGACGGCGGCGGCGTCTCGATCGTTATGCGCTGCGCGGATGTTTCGACGACACCTCCACCTCGAAGCGCGACGGCATCGCGTGCCGCCGTCATCACGTCAGTAATCGTCAGCCCAAGCGCCGCAAGCCGGTCGAGCCTCGGCTGCACTTGGACTTGCCGGATGGCACCGCCATAAATCGTGACGCGGGCGATCCCAGGCACGGCCAGCAAGCGATGCTTGATCGTCCAGTCGGCGATGTCGCGCAGCGTATAGGGGTCGACACGGTCCGAGACGATGCCGAGCTTCAAGACGTCCATCGTGCTCGACGTCAATGGCGTTAGCCGAGGCGGACCGAACCCAGCAGGAAATTTGCCATTGAGCGTCGCGAGCCGTTCGGCGATCCCTTGCCGCGCCGCCGTGGCATCGGCGCTCTCATCGAACGTGATGAGAACGACGGAAAGGCCATAGATCGATTCCGACCGGACGGAATTGATACCGGGCCCGCCGACGATGGCCGCTTCAATCGGTCGGGTAATGATTTGCTCGACCTGTTGCGGCGCTAAGCCTGGCGCCTCAGTCTGGATCGTGACTTGCGGCGGCACGAATTCCGGAAAGACGTCGAGCGGCGCATTCATCGCCAGCAACGTCCCGGCGACAAGCCAGACGACGGAAAGCAAAGCGACGAGGCCGCGATAACGTATCGACCAGCGGATGAGAAGGTTCATTTCGCGAGTCTAATCCGTATCGTTGCGCGCAGTAGCCCGGTTCGACGCCGATGCCGATGCGGCAGGCTTTGGCTTGGCGGACTGGGGTTCAGACGGGCCATCGTCGTCGTCATCATCGAGACTGCCGGGCTCTGCTTCGCGCGCCAGCAATGTCGACGCGCCGCGGACGACGACGTGATCTCCTGGCGCGAAGCCCGAGCGAACGAGGAAACCGTCTTCGACCGGGGCTTCGAGCGAAACGAGCTTGCGCTCGTACTTGTGCGGACCGCTTTCGACGTAGCACCACGATCTGCTGGCATAGACGACAATCGCGGCATTCGGAATGACGACGCCGGGATCCTGCTGTGGGTTGTCGGCCACGACGCGCGCGCGGTCGCCGGCCCGCAGACCGGGGCCGGCAGGAATAAGTCCGAAGAACGAGACGCCGGGCATCGCGAGATTACCCGAGGGTGCCACCCAGATGGGATCCACATTCGTTTCCGTTCCGCCGCTCAGCGCCATCACGCGAACGTTGTTTGGCTTACCGCCGGTCAAGCCCGGAAAATCGAAGCGCACGATGGCGCGCGTACCTGCACTGATTTCGGCCATAAGCTTTTGTCGCGCATCAACGCTGAGAAACGGAGCTTCATCGCCCCATGTCTGCTGCAGCCGTGCCTGTAGCAGCTTCAGATGCGAAGCATCGACACCCTCCTGCTTTACGGCATTCGCGAGCATCTGTTTCGAGAGCAACGTCGATGTTCGGAAACGGGCGAGCTGGCCGCGGCTGAAATCGGCTGAAACCATTGCCGAGCGAATGTCGGCGTCGAGTTGTAGAAGAGGATCCGGATTGAGGACCGTCGCGACTCCGTCGACCTTTTCGGCATCCTTGGAAGCGGCCAACGTCGCGGTGACGACGACCGGTGGCGGCGGATCGGCTGCGTCATTATCCTTTTCAGCTTCTTCAGAATGCGGCGCATTGCAGCCGACGAGAAAGACGGTTCCAATAACGATTGCCAACCGTGCCAACGTGGCCGCTTTCAAGGGGCCGTCCTCCTGCATCCGGGAATAACCGGTTTTTATTTCGGGATATTTTCCCGATTTTCAGTAGAATGCTCCAAAGATGGGTACCATGCTAGGCCCTTTTTGGCGGTCGCCTTGGTGGCGCTCCCCGGCCAACAAAAATCCGGGAACGATGGGATTTTTACCCTCGCGAAATTTACCGAATGTGGCGATCCAGGTGCAGTTGCAGCGGACCGTATTTTAACGCTGAAATTTGGCTGCGACTCCGAACACGCGCTTCGAAAACTATCACGACGCTGAAATTCAGCATCGACGTCGATTACTAGGCTCCCGGCGACCACAGCCGAAGGCCGGCCGTGCACCAGGTTCGCCAAATTGCTATAGAGGGCATGGCCGTCCCTCGGGCCGCTAAATTCAGCAAATTCTGGAGTTGCGCATGACCATCAAAGGCTGGGCCGCGACAGCAGCGAACCGCCCCCTTGAACCATTCGAATATGATCCGGGCCCTCTCGCCGCCGATGACGTAGAAATTGCCGTCGAGCATTGCGGCGTCTGCCACTCGGACGTGTCCATGATAAAAAACGAGTGGGGAATGACGTCTTATCCCCTCGTTCCCGGACACGAAGTCATCGGCAAGGTCGCAGAGCTTGGAAGCAATACCAAAGGGCTTTCGATCGGACAGCGCGTCGGCGTTGGTTGGGTTTCATCCAATTGCATGCACTGTGAACAGTGCATCGGTGGACATCAAAATCTCTGTCCGACGCAAACCGATACGATCGTCGGACGCCACGGCGGCTTCGCCGACCGTGTTCGCGTCGAATGGCCATGGGCCGTTCCTATTCCGGATACCCTTGATGCGCGTGAGGCGGGCCCGTTGCTTTGCGCCGGCGTCACCGTGTTCACGCCGTTCCGGGCATACGATATCCGGCCGACAGATCGTGTCGGGGTCGTCGGCATCGGCGGCCTGGGGCACCTCGCCCTGAAATTCGCCAATGCATGGGGCTGTGAGGTCACCGCCTTCACGTCGACCGGATCCAAGGCTGACGAGGCGCGCGGCTTCGGCGCGCACAATATCGTCAATTCGCGCGACGATGCTTCGATTAAAAAAGCCGCCGCTTCGCTCGATCTGCTGATCGTCACCGTCAACGTGCCGCTCGATTGGGCCGCAATGCTGGCAACCCTTCGTCCGCAGGGGCGATTGCATCTCGCCGGCGCCGTGACCGAGCCGATCCCAATCGGCGCCTTCGATCTCATGATGGCTCAACGAAGCATTTCAAGCTCGCCTAACGGTACGCCGCTGACGTTGGCAAAGATGATGGACTTCGCGGCGCGTCACAACATCCTGCCGCAGACCGAGCACTTCCCGCTGGCGGAGGTCAACGAGGCGATGCAGCACCTGCTCGACGGCAAGGCGCGCTATCGCATCGTGCTCGACATGTAGAAAAAAACGAAAGCGCGAATTCCTGATCGGGCGGAATGGACTCAGTCCATATCGCCCGATGCGCAGGCGGCGCAACGGCCGCGCAATTCCATCGTCATGGTCCGGATCTTGAAGTCGTTCTTGCCGGCCCAGGTCTGCAGGCTCTTTACGGCTGCCGGGTTGTCGAACTCCTTGACCGTGCCGCAGGCGTCGCAAATTGCGAACGCCGCCTTGCCGTGATGGTGCGGATGCTCGCAGGCGACAAAGGCGTTGAGGCTTTCGAGGCGATGAGCAAGACCGTCATCGATCAAGCGTTGTAGAGCCCGATAAACCGTCGGCGGGGCACTGACGCCCTTGCCACGGACCTGCTCGATGAGTTCATAGGCGCTGACGGGACGGCCGACGCCCCTAAGTGCCTCAACGATAATTTTATCCTGATCGGCCGCACTACGGCGCTTTATCGGCTTCCGAGCCATGATTTGACGTTTCTCCGGGCCCGCCTCACGGGTCAATACGTGCAACGCGATGAACGCTTAGCCTCTAATATGCTGATGTTCGGAGCGACTTTCCAGCCTGACGCAAGTGCCGCAGCCCCGAGCCTTGCCGGGCGGAGGATTGCGTACCGGGCGAACCCCGGGTATACACCCGCGATCTCAAGAAGACATTCCTGAGACGCCGCACGGCACCCTTGGAGGCCGGTTCGCGGCTTTTGGCTCTTCCGATAGGCGGAAGAGCTTAACACTCGGAGACGATGCCATGTCTGAGCTTATCTCGCTCAAGGCTACGGCGCGCCCGCGTGCCGGCAAGGGGGCCGCACGCCAAGCTCGCCGCGATGGAAACATACCCGCCGTTATTTACGGCAACCAAGAGACCCCGGAAACGATCAACCTCGACTACAACGAGTTGTGGAAGCAGGTTCTCAAGGGTCATTTCACCTCGACCGCAATCGAACTCGATGTCGAAGGCAAGAAGCACATCGTGCTCGCCCGCGACGTGCAGGTCGATCCCGTTCGCGACACGCCGCTGCACGTCGATTTCCAGCGCGTCGGCAAGGACGGCGTCACCCGGGTGTCGATCCCCGTGCGTTTCGTGAACGAAGCCGCGTCGCCGGGTCTGAAGCGCGGCGGTGTGCTCAACATCGTTCGCCACGATGTCGAAGTCTTCGCGCCGTACGACAAGATTCCGCGGTTCTTCGAAATCAGCCTCGAAGGTCTCGAAATCGGCCGTTCGATTCACATTTCGGCCGTTGCCATGCCTGAAGGCGTGTCGCCCGTGATCAAGAACCGCGACTTCACCATCGCGACGATCGCCGGCGCTCTCAAGGGCGAGGAAGAAACGCCGACAGCGACCGCGACGGATGCCGCAGCAGCGCCTGCCGCCGACGCCAAGGGCGCAGCTCCGGCTGGCGGTAAGGCTGCGGCTCCCGCAGCTGCCAAGCCCGCCGCTGCGAAACCCGCCGCGAAGAAGTAAAAAGCAAAGCGGCGCAATTCGAAAATTGCGCCGCTTTTTTGTGGCGCCCGGCGACTCCCCGGTGGGGAGCCGGCCGCCGGGCGCGAGAAGAAAGATGACGAGGTTCAGCGCCTTCCGGCCGGCTTGCCGAAGGCAAGTCGGAAGGCGCAACATCGAATGAAGCTCTTCGTCGGCCTCGGAAATCCCGGAGATAAACACAGCGGCAATCGCCACAACATCGGCTTCATGGCGCTGGACCGACTTGCGGAGCGTCACGGCTTCGGACCTTGGCGCAAGAAGTTTCAGGGGCTCGTGTCGGAAGGCACGCTCGGTTCGGATCGCGTTCTGCTTTTGAAGCCCGAGACGTTCATGAATGAGAGCGGCCGCTCGGTCGGCGATGCTCAGCGGTTTCTCAAAATCCCGCTCTCCGACGTCTATGTCTTCCATGACGAACTCGATCTGGCACCCGGTAAGATCAAGCTGAAGACTGGTGGCGGCAACGCCGGACATAACGGCCTGCGCTCGATTTCGGCCCATCTCGACAATGATTATAAGCGCGTGCGCTTGGGCATCGGTCATCCCGGCTCGAAGGACGCGGTCGTCTATTACGTTCTGAACGATTTCGCCAAGTCGGAGCGCGGCTGGCTTTCGGACCTTCTCGATGCGGTTTCGGACGCCGCACCACATCTCGCCAAGGGCGATGACGCCCGTTTCCTCAGCGACGTGGCGCGCATCCTCTATGACGAGCCGCGCGCCGAGGCGGCTGGCAAAGCCCGCAACGAGGGCGAGGCGGCATCGTCCAAGCCCGTCAAAACTCCGGCATCCACGTCACACCCGGCCGGCGAACGAACCTCCAAACGCCAGTCGGCGCTTGCCGAGAACCTGAAAAGGTGGCTCGGTGCGCGAAAGTCCAGCGACGAGGGTTCGTGAGGCCGTCTGGCCGATCCGTTTGCAATGTGGGGTGTGCCGATGTCGGAGTATCAGGAAGACGCTCGCCCGGGTTGGCTGGGGGCTCTTTTTGGTGGCCGCTTCGAAACCGCCGTCGGCATTCTCGTGCTGCTGTTCACCATCGGCGTCTTTGGCATGGTGGCGCGCGACGCCTACTTCTCGAACGCCAAAGATAAGAGCGGCGTCAAACGGATCATCGCCAAGCGCTGGAACGAGCGCACGCTCGTCTTTCCGATCGAGGGCGCCGACAGAGCCGGAAGGCAAGCGCTTTTCGACGTCGTCGTGTTGACCAAGGACTACGGCTGGGTTCGCGGTTCGACGACGGAACTGGAAAAGAACGACCGGCGCTTGTCGCCGAAGGAAATTCAGGAAGAAGTTCTGGACCCTCAACTGAGAAAGGGCCTCGGTGCGGCGCGCGGGCTGATTGCCGTCGGGCTCGCGAGCCAGGAAGGCGACGTCGAGCGCGAGGAACAGCGCGGCGGCCTCAGGGCAGTTCGGATTGCGCGCTGGCTCGATGATGCGCTCGGCGACAGCATTCCGATGTGGACCCTCAATCTCGGCCGCTACGTCGATATGTGCGTCGAATGCGAAGATGCGGACACGAGCTGGCAGCGGCCGTTCATCGTCATAGCGGTACGCAAAGCCGAGGGTGGGACGCATATTTCGGAAGCGCTCGCCAACGCCATGTCGAACACGGCCAATTTGCCGAGCCCCGATCGCTATTCGACGTTTGCCTTCGCCAAATTCACCAAGTGAGCCATAGGGCCGCAGAAGCGGCCGATTTGACTTCACAACAGGGCGCGTCTCGCTTAACCCACGGTCGAACAACACAACCGGAATTTCCCCGCCAATGGGCTTCAAATGCGGCATCGTCGGCCTGCCGAACGTCGGCAAGTCGACCCTCTTCAACGCGCTGACGCAGACCGCGGCGGCCGAAGCAGCCAATTATCCCTTTTGCACGATCGAGCCGAATGTCGGTGAGGTGGCCGTTCCGGATCCGCGCCTCGACAAGCTCGCCACGATCGCGAGCAGCAAAGAGATCATTCCGACGCGGCTGACGTTTGTCGATATCGCTGGTCTCGTACGCGGCGCCTCGAAGGGCGAAGGCCTCGGCAACAAGTTCCTTTCGCACATTCGCGAAGTCGATGCGGTGGCTTACGTGCTGCGCTGCTTCGTCGACGACGACATTACGCACGTCGAAAACCGTATCGATCCGCTGGCCGACGCCGACGTGGTCGAGACGGAGCTGATGCTTGCCGATCTCGAAAGCCTTGAAAAGCGCATCTCGCAGATCGAGAAAAAGGCGAAGACCGGCGACAAGGACGCCAAGGCGCAATTCGCCGTCATGGAAAAGCCGCTGCTGCTGCTGCGCGAAGGCAAGCCGGCGCGGCTCGCAAAAATGACGCCTGAAGAATTGCCGGCGTTTCTGGCGCTGCAGCTTCTGACCTCGAAGCCCGTTGTCTATGTCTGCAATGTCGAAGAAAGCGCCGCCGCCGAGGGCAACGCCTATTCGAAGACCGTCGAGGAGCGCGCCAAGGCGGAAGGCGCGGCCGTCGTCATCATCTCGGCGAAGATCGAGAGCGAGTTCTCGGCGCTGGCAGCAGAAGATCGCGATGCCTTTCTGGCCGAGATGGGCCTCGACGAACCGGGCCTCAACCGCCTGATCCGCGCCGGGTACTCGCTGCTCGATCTGGTGACGTATTTCACCGTCGGACCGAAAGAGGCGCGCGCCTGGACGATCACCAAGGGCACGAAGGCGCCGCAAGCGGCCGGCGTCATTCATACGGATTTCGAAAAGGGCTTCATTCGCGCCGAAACCATCGCCTACGACGCATACATCTCTTGCGACGGAGAGACCGGCGCCAAGGAAGCGGGCAAGATGCGACTCGAAGGGAAGGACTACGTCGTGCAGGACGGCGATGTCATGCACTTCCGGTTCGCCAACTAGGATAACTAACGATGACCGATACGCTTCCCGACCGGCTGTCCAACGATCCGAAAAGCCCGTTCTACGACGAAGAACTTTTGCAACGCGACATCGGTGTGCGCTTCAACGACGTCGAGAAGACCAATGTCGAAGAGTATTGCGTCAGCGAAGGCTGGATTCGCATCGTGGCAGGCCCCGCCAAGGACCGGCACGGCAGGCCGATGACGTTGAAGCTCAAAGGCAGAGTCGAGCCGTACTTCCGGCCGGTCGAATAACGCGGGCTATTTCGCTGCGCGGCGCTTCCGCGTTGCAGCCGCCTTGCGAGCCGATGCGCTGCGGGCGGCGGCAGGGCGCGAAGCCGATGCTTTCCCGCCGATGCGGCCACCGCGCTTTGACGCGACGTGCGTATCCTTCTTTCCGCGACCCGATCCGCTCTTGTTGCCGCCGCCGCTTTCCTTATTGACGGTCGCCCATGCCCGGCGTTCGGCCTCGTCCTTCTTGACGCCACGCTTCTCGTAGCCTTCCTCGATGTGCTCGGCCTTGCGTTTCTGCTTGTCCGAATAGCTCGATTTGTCACCGCGCGGCATGATCCTGCCTCCTCACTCTAATGACGTGTCGTGCGGGCAACGCACCAACACCCGAGAAGTTGCACGCGCTTTCTGTGCGCGGTCTCGTGCGAGCCGCTGGCGATAGGACACGTCGATGCTTGGCTGGATCCCGGCCTGCGCCGGGATGACGAAAATTGGAGATGCGGTGCGTGCGACACAAATAAGAAAGGCCCCGCGACGCAGGGCCTTTCGAGTTTGATGAGAACCTGCACGAGCTTTACTCGGCGGCTTCGGCGCCGCGCGGCATCTTTTGCTGCTGGGCCGTTTCCGACGCCTTGCTCCGCGTCATGTGATCGAGGGCGGCGCGAACGCCCGCCTCGTAATCCGGATGCACCTTCTTGAAGTGCGCGAGCTGGCGCTCGGCAATGAAATCCGGGATGCCCCACATGGCTTCGGCGACGTTGTTGAACAGCCGCGCCTTCTGCTCCTTGTTGAACAGATTGAAGAGCGCCGTGACCTGACGATAGTCGTCGTTGCCGTCGCGGTGGCTGTAGCGATCGGCGTCGCCGGAGATCTTCAGCGGCGGTTCGGCCAACGACTTGTCTTCGACCACGCCATTGAACGAGTTCGGCTCGTAATAGGCGTCCGGGTTGCCTGTCTCCTGCGGGAAGAAGCGCATTGGGCCGTCCTTATGATAGTTATGGACGGGACACCGCGCGGCGTTCACCGGCAGGTGCTCGTAGTGCGTTCCCAGACGATAGCGATGCGCATCGGCGTAAGAGAAGACGCGCGCTTGCAGCATCTTGTCGGGTGAGAAGCCGATTCCCGGAACGATATTCGAAGGCGAAAACGCCGCCTGCTCGATCTCAGCGAAATAGTTCTCGGGATTACGATTGAGTTCGAGAATGCCGACGTCGATCGGCGGATAGTCGGCGTGCGGCCAGACCTTGGTCAGATCGAACGGGTTGTACCAATGCTTGTCGGCGTCGGCTTCCGGCATGATCTGCACCTGCATTTTCCATTTCGGAAAATCACTGCCCTCGATGGCATTGAACAGGTCTTCCTGGGTGGACTCGCGCGTGTGGCCGATAATGTTGCTGGCCTCGGCGTTGGTCCAATGCTTGTGGCCCTGGAGCGTCTTGAAATGGAATTTGACCCAGAACCGCTCGTTGTTCGCATTGATCAGCGAGAACGTGTGTGAGCCGTACCCATTCATATGGCGCACGGAGACAGGCAAGCCGCGATCCGACATCAGGATCGTCACCTGATGCAGGGACTCCGGCGACAGCGACCAGAAATCCCACATCGCGGCTGGTGAGCGCATGTTGGTTTTCGGGTGGCGCTTCTGCGTGTGGATGAAGTCCGGAAACTTGAAAGCATCGCGGACAAAAAACACAGGCGTGTTATTGCCGACGAGATCCCAATTGCCTTCGCTGGTGTAGAATTTGAGCGAGAAGCCGCGCACGTCGCGCTCGGCGTCGGCTGCGCCGAGTTCGCCCGCGACTGTCGAGAAACGTGCGAGCATATCGGTCTTGGCGCCGGGCTGCAGCACCTTCGCCTTCGTGTACTTTGAAATATCGCCCGTGATCGTCAGGGTGCCGTAGGCGCCCCAGCCCTTGGCGTGCACGGTGCGCTCCGGAATGCGCTCCCGATTCTGATGCGCGAGCTTTTCGATCAGCTGATAGTCTTGCAGGAGAAGAGGGCCGCGCGGTCCGGCGGACATCGAATTCTGGTTGTCGGCGACGGGAGCGCCCGCAGCGGTCGTGAGCTTCTTAGTGTCGGTCATGATGCATCCTTGGTTGGGGAAACCAACCGCGACGTGACATCAGAACGTCTCTAAGAACCAATAAAATTTGCGACACATGCAATAACGCCAGCTTATGATAATCAGAAAGCCTGATCGGCACGATCAGTACGACGGACACGGCGCAATTAGTTCGTGTCCATGTTGCGGCCATACGTTTTGAATTTGACAAGCAGTCGAGACATCTCGCGATCATCGAGAAGATGCGGCTTTCCGAGCGTCAGAACCTTGTAATACTGCTCGGCGAGTATTTCGATTTCCGCCGCGAGTTCGAGCGTGTGCGCGAGCGTATCACCAATTGCAATCAGGCCGTGGTTCGCCATCAGACAGGCATCGCGCTTGCTGAGGCCCGTTGCCACATGTTGTGCTAATTCGTCCGTTCCGAACGTTGCGTACGGCACGCAGGGAATATCTTTCCCGCCCACCACGCCAACCATGTAATGAAACGCCGGTATCGGCTTATGAGCGCAGGCCAGAACGGTGGCGTGCATCGAATGGGTATGAACGACGGCCGATCGATCCGGCCGGGCTCGATACGCCGCAAGATGGAAGTGCCATTCGCTCGATGGTGTTTGACGGCGATCCTGAACCTTTCCGTCGCCTGCAACGAAAACGACGTCGTCCGGCCCGATTTCGTCATAACGTTTGCCCGATGGCGTGATCAGCATTCCGTCTTCGAACCGGCATGATACGTTGCCGGAGCGCCCGGGCGACAAGCCGGAGCGGCTCATCGTGAGCGCCGTTTCAAGGACGGCCTTGCGAAGGCTTTTTTCGCTTGGCGGTTTGGCTTTTGTCATGCAGCGGCCGTCTTTCGCTCGGGATAGAGGGACAACAAACCCTCGCGCGACGCCGGGCAAACTCCGCGCTCCGTGATCAACCCGGTTACGAGACGAGCCGGCGTGACGTCGAAGGCGGGATTGCGAGCGGGCGTTCCTTCGGCGGCGATCGCGACCGAAGCAAGCGTGCCATCGGACAAGCGGCCCTGCACGCTCAGCACTTCATCGGCGCTGCGTTCCTCAATCGGAATGTCCGCGCCACGATCTATCGTCCAATCGATCGTCGAAAAAGGAAGCGCGACGTAGAAAGGCACGCCGCTATCCTGCGCCGCGAGTGCCTTCAGGTAGGTGCCAATCTTGTTCGCGACATCACCGCAGGCCGTGACGCGATCGGTTCCGACGATGACCAGATCGACGTCGTTATGCTGCATGAAATGCCCGCCGGCATTGTCGGCAATGAGCGTGTGCGGGACGCCATGATGCAATAGCTCGAATGCGGTCAACGCCGCGCCCTGCCCGCGCGGCCGCGTTTCATCGACCCAGACATGGACCGGAATTCCGGCGTCATGCGCCTGATAGATTGGCGACGTCGCTGTTCCCCAATCGACGCATGCCAACCAACCGGCGTTACAGTGCGTCAGGATGTTAAGCGGCTTTCCGTTCTTTTTCGCGGCGAGTTCCTTGATGACCGGCAAACCGCTGAGGCCGATGCGGCGGCAGGTTTCGACATCGTCCTCGGCGATTTCGGCGGCGCGGGCGTAAGCGGCAGCGGCGCGGGATTTCGGCGCCAGCGGCGCGAGAACGGTACGCAGATCGTTCACGGCCCAGCGCAAGTTGACGGCGGTCGGGCGCTGCTCCGCAAGGAATTGGAGAGCGTGATCGAGAGCGGCATCTGACGGATCGCTGCGCATCGCCAGAGCAACGCCATAAGCCGCCGCAACACCGATCAACGGCGCGCCGCGAACCTGCATCGACTTGATGGCGTGGGCGGCGTCCTCGACGGTGCTCAAGGTCACGCGCCGAATTTCATGCGGAAGCGCGGTCTGATCGATGATGCCGACGGACCAACCGTCAGGCTGCAGCCAAATCGTGCGCGACGGCACGCCGTCAATCTTCATAATGCGTCTCCTGCAGTGCCGACGATTTCGCAAAGGCGATGATTTCCGTTGCACACTCGGCGGCGCACGTTTGCAATAGCATATGTGCGGCCGGAAAGACGATCATCCGGGCGCCACCCTTGCGGCTGATGGCCTTCTGCATGGCAATCTTCGGAACAAGCCAATCACCGCGTCCGTGCAATGCCAGGATGGGACAGTGCAACTTCGCGAAGTCGTCTCGCACATCCACCCCGGCCACGGCGCGGAAGCGGGCCGCGCGCACGGCAAGCGACATTCCCTCGACAATGACCTCCGTTTTTTCACTCAGTTCCGGATCGCCGTACGGTCCCATCAGAATGGCATCTCTGATGTGTTTGGGTGTCGTCTGCGGGCCGACGCGCGACGCCCTGCGGATGAGCCATCCCGGCCACGGCGGCGTGATGAACGTCGCTGCGAGCACGAGGCCACGAATTTGAGCGCCAAGCCCGGAGGCTATGCGAATGGCGACAGGACCCGAAAAGGACTCTCCCAACAGGATGATTTCACGGTTTCCAATCGCCTTTCGAACCAGATCGATGTAACCGCCGTATCCCAGTGTCGGATCGTTCGGGTAGCGCACGACGCTGACGCGAAAATCGGCGGCGAGGTGCGGGATCAGCCGTTCGAAAAGCTCTCCGGTGCCGTCGAGACCGGGCAAGAGCATGATCTCGCTTGCACCGGCTGCCATGCTCAACTCTCCGGAGGGCCAGCCATTGGAATGTGCACCGTTCCGTCGAGGCTGCACGCCTCACATCGCAGCACGTACCATTCCGCATACGGCCGCGCCGAGCGGTCGATAATGATCAAGCCCGGCGTGCTGCACACCGGGCAGAAACAGCGCGCGTCCGGATTGCTCCGCCATGCGGCGATGCTCGCCAGCGCGCTTTCCATTCGGTCGGCAGGCAGGTCCATCGCCACATCAATGTCCGCCGAAGGCGATCAACGCCTGACTCGGCACCCCGAGATCTGCCAACCGTTTCATTCCGCCAAGATCAGGCAGATCAACGATGAACGTCGCTCCGATGATGCGGCCTCCCGAGCGCTGCACGAGTTTCGCCGCTGCTTCGGCCGTGCCGCCGGTGGCAATCAGATCGTCAACGATGAGCACGCGCGACCCGTCAGCAATGGCATCCTCGTGAACCTCGATGACATCGACGCCATATTCCAGCGTGTATTCCTGACCGATCGTTTTCCAGGGCAATTTTCCCTTCTTGCGGATCGGAACGAAGCCGCATTCGAGGCGGTCGGCGATGGCGCCGCCCAGAATAAAGCCGCGCGCTTCGATGCCCGCCACCACGTCGATCTTCTTATCCTCAAACGGCTTCGCCATATGCTTGATCGCCTTCTTCAGCCCCTTGGCATCGGCGAGAAGCGTCGTGATATCGCGGAACATAATTCCGGGCTTGGGATAGTCAGGGATCGTCCGAATGAGGTCTTGAAGATCTTGCACTTGCTGCACTCCCGCCAAATTGACGGCGCAAAATAGCAATAACCTCGGCATATAGGTAGAAGCAGCGTCACGATCATGCACCAATTGGTGCGGCGCGTGGCATTATGATGTTTGCGTGAAGGTGGCGTGATGGCCTCATACGGCCCGATTGCGATGACCGAGCCCGATTTCGGCGCGTTTGCCGATGAAACTGACGATCTTCCGAGAACTCTACGACGCGAAAAGGAAGCGCGTGCGCGCCAAGCGCGAGAGCGTGCCGCAATGGAGCGCGCGGCGGCCCCGAGCCTGTCGGCCGGCGATGATGATTACGGCCGCCCGCAGCCGCGAATCTATCGCTCGGCGGACGACGGCGAGAATGCGATTCCCGCGACGGTGCGGGCCTTCAATGTACCGTTCGTTCATCTGGCGATGTTTTTCATGAAGGCGGTTCTGGCCGCGATCCCGGCCCTGCTTCTTCTTGGTGCGATTTTGTGGTTCCTGGGCTCGGGCCTAGAGGCGCTGTTCCCGCAACTCGTCAAGATGAAAATCCTGATCGGCTTCCAGGGCTAGATCGCACGATCCCATCGAACAACGCTGCTCCCATCGAGAGCAGCGTTGAATCTCGAAGCTATCGGTCTGCCGATTATGGGTTCTTGAGTTCCATGAAGCGGATACGGTTGTTGAAGGGATCGATGACGGTCACCTCAAGACGTGTGCCTTCGTCCTCAAGTCCTGGCTTCATGTAGCGGTAATTTTTGGACGTGAGTTCCTTGTGGAAGTCACGAATGCCGCTCATGTAAACGCACATGTTGCCGCCAGGCGTCGCGTCTCCGGCATGCTCGGAGAGATGCAAGCGCAGCCCGGCTCGCGAGACCTGCTCGTAAAGCGGGAAGTTGTCGCCATAGCGGTGTTCCCAATCGACGGTGAAGCCAAGAAAGCCGAGATAGAACTCGTGCGCCTTCTCCACGTCAAAGATGCGCACGATCGGTACGGCTTGTTGGAAAGCAATGGCGTTGCTACCGCCCGGTGCGGCTGTGCCTTCGATTTTTGCCGACAGGATATTCCAGTTTGACAGCCCGAACTGACGGGCCACGATTTCGAGCGCTTCACTGTGGTTGATCGTCGAACCGCGCTCGGCAAGAGCTTCCCGCATGGCCTTCGCCATGATCTTCGCATCGCGATAATCGCGCATAGCCGTTCTCTCCGTTACGGCGAAGTTTCCGTCAGCGCCCGCATTGCCAACGCCTTCGCCCGAACGGTTGAAACGGTCAGGGAGGTTCAGTGGGAGGCGTTCGCCATGCCCCAGAAGGGCGCGGGCTGCCGGCCGCCTCCAGCCGTGGCCGGACGATACCGTACGCGGGCCGGCATTGTCAGCCGCAAACTTGCTGGGCGGAACGCGGGTCCTTGGCGGGTGGTTCGAGGGCTTTAGCCCAGAACGCGTCCTGCTATGGCGTCGAGTTTCTTCATCAGCTCGGGATCGCGGGCGTCGGCAGGCGTGATAATCGCCACGTCGAGCGCCCTGTCGGAGCCGATCGGACACGCAGGATGCTCGCGCGGAAAATCGCGCGCCAGGCGCGCCACCAGGCGCTGCGCTTTCTCGGTGTTGTCATGCATGACGGCGAGGATCGTCGCGACGTCGACGTGCGCATGGTCGTCGTGCCAGCAGTCGTAGTCGGTGACCATCGCGACGCTGGCATAACAAAGCTCTGCTTCGCGCGCCAGTTTGGCTTCCGGCATGTTGGTCATGCCGATGACGTCGCAATCCCAGGAGCGGTAAAGATTGCTTTCGGCGCGCGTCGAGAATTGCGGTCCCTCCATCGCGAGATAGGTGCCGCCGCTGTGCACTTTGATCTTTTCCGACTTGGCGGCTTTTTCGAGCGCCTCGACCAACAACGGGCTGACCGGATCGCCCATCGCCACGTGCGCGACGCAACCTTTTCCGAAGAACGTTTTTTTTCGCGCGAATGTGCGATCGATGAATTGGTCGGGGAAAACGAAATCGCCCGGCGGGTATTTCTTTTTCAACGAGCCGCATGCCGACACCGAGACGAGATCGGTGACGCCGGCGCGCTTCAAGGCGTCGATGTTGGCGCGATAGTCGATATCGCCCGGCGCGAGTTTATGACCGCGGCCGTGGCGTGGAAGGAAGCGGATCGGCAAGCCGTCGATATCGGCGAACATGATGTCATCCGATGGCGTGCCCCACGGACTTTCGATATGGCGCCACTCCGCGTGCTCGATGCTCGGCAGATTGTAAAAACCGCTGCCGCCGACGATGCCAAGAACCGATTGTGTCATTGTCCCCACCCGATTTGTCGTTTGCGCAGCGTAAAAGACTTTGCGCAAGTTCGTTCTAATTTTTTCACACCGTTCAACACCGCATCCGGCAACGCGCAATACACCTTACTCGCGGTTTTGCGCTGCTCAAAGGCATTGAGCCCGCCTACTATCGGGGCGCAGTTACGTCGATACCAAAGGACGAAGTTCCCCCCGTCGAGGAAAGGTCAAGTCCCATGAATCTCGTTTCGACAATTATGCAGCTTCTCGGCCCTACAATCATCAGTCGCATCGCCTCAAGTTTTGGGGTCAACCAGGGCCTTGTTGGAAGTGCGATTGCAGCCGCCGTTCCAGCTCTGCTCGCAGGACTTACGAAGACTGCTTCACAAAGCGCCGGCGCGACTCAGCTTTCGAATGCGGTCGCCAAGCAAGACCCGTCAATTCTCGGCAACCTTGGCAATCTGCTCGGCGGACCCAACCAGCAAGCGCTCGCCGATCAGGGCACGAACGTCCTGTCGTCGTTGCTCGGTGGTTCATCGACGAACGCTCTGGCCAACGCGATCGGCAGGTTCAGCGGCCTTAGCGGAACACAAGGCAGCTCTCTGCTCGGTATGCTGGCACCCGTCGTTCTCGGCCAGCTCGGGCAAGTGCAGAAAAGTTCCGGCCTCGATGCCGGCGGCCTCGCCAACCTTCTCAACAGCCAAAAGGACAATATCGCAGCGGCTCTTCCTGCAGGATTTTCCAACCTGCTCAGTGGGACCGGTCTTCTCGAAGGGCTGGGAAATCAGGCCACAACTCGCACGGCGCCTGTCCAGAAAGCGGCTGTACCCGGCACCACGGACTGGAGCAAATGGCTGATACCGGCGGCGTTGGCGATCCTCGGCTTGTGGCTGCTGAGTAGCTACGGCTGCGAGCGCGAGAAGACGCAGAACACCGAGGCGACGGCGCCATCGCAAACGACACCGATGGCCGCAGACGCCACGCTCGTTGACACGACGTCGAAGGCGCTTAATGGCCTAACCACGGCGCTCAGCGGCATCAAGGACGAAGCAAGCGCCAATGCGGCCGTGCCGCAGCTTCAGGACATCGCCAAGCAGATCGAGAGTGTGAAAACCGCCGCCGCGCCGTTTTCGGCCGATACCAAAAAGCCGATCGCGTCGCTCGTCGCCAATGCGCTTCCGGGGATCACCGCTGCGATCGAGAAAGCCGTCGGCATTCCTGGCGTGGCGGCAATCCTCAATCCGATCCTACAGCCGTTGCTTGCAAACCTGGAGTCCCTGTCGAAGACCTGATGACTGCGAGCGTTCCATGTCGCAAACAGAAAAGGCCCCATCGCGGGGCCTTTTTTGTATCTCGCCGGAGCGCAGATCAGTGCTTGATCGCCGACCAGATGCGCTTCTTGCCGATGTAAAGAAGGATCGTCGTCACGATCAGATACAGCAGCACCTGCCATCCGATGCGCTTGCGCTGATCGAGGCTGGGGTCCGCCGTCCAGGATAGGAAGGCCGCGACGTCGTTGGCGTAATTTTCGACCTTCTGCGGCGTGCCGTCCTGATATGCGACGGCGCCATCCGACAGTGGCGGCGGCATGCTGATCTGATGGCCAGGGAACGCCGCGTTGTAGAACTTGCCCTCGACCAGATGGAATCCGGCGGGCGGTTCTTTGAAGTCCGTCATCAAAGCGTGGATGTAGTCGGCGCCACCTTCCTGATAGCCCTTCAGGATATCTCCGAGCATCAGGAACGGATGGATGTACCAAGGGGACTCGCGCTCGACGTCCCGGGCCCGTGCCATCAGCGACAGATCGGGCGGCAAGGCGCCGTTCTGCGCTGCGCGGGCTTCCTGGTCGTTCTTGTAGGGGCCGAGAATGGGGTCCGAGAGCCTCGCCGGGCGCTCGAACATCTTGCCCTCGTCGTTCGGGCCGTCGGTGATCTTGTTCGGCCACTCGGCGGCCAGCGCCTTCACCGCAGCTTCGGGGAACTCGGGTCCGCCGGGCTGGACGAGGTTGCGAAACGCGATGCGCTTCAGGCTGTGGCAGTTCGAACAGATTTCCTTGTAGACCTGAAATCCACGCTGGAGCTGTGCCTTGTCGAACTGGCCGGTGAAACCGGAGAACGACCAGTTCTGACGCGGGATCTCGTGGTGGCCGCCGTCTTCAGCAACCGCGAGGCTAGGTGCCAGCACCAACGCTGCGACGGCAGCGGCCAATGCGTGAGAGAAACGTGTGCTCATTTCTTTCTCTCCGCTCAGCGTGTTTCAGGTGACGCGGCAGCGCCGCTAGGCAATGCCGCATTGCCGCCCAACACCGCATCCGTGATCGAGCGCGGCAGCTTCTTAGGCGTTTCGATCAAACCGACGATCGGCATGACGACAAGGAAGAAGAGGAAGTAGCAGACCGTGAAGATCTGGGCCCACATGACATACACGCCTTCCGCCGGTCTCGATCCGAGATAGCCGAGCGCGAGGCAGGTGAACACAAAGAACCAGAAGAACCATTTGAAGATCGGCCGGTACTTCGCCGAACGCACGCGCGACGTATCGAGCCACGGCACGAATGCGATGACGATGACGGCGGAGAACATCGCGACGACGCCACAGAGCTTGGCATACTGTCCGAGCGGGATGATCCAGAGGAACGTGCTCGTGAACGACCTGAGGATCGCGTAGAACGGCAGGAAATACCATTCCGGCACGATGTGCGGCGGTGTCACCAGCGGGTTCGCCTCGATGTAGTTGTCGGCGTGACCGAGGTAATCCGGCACAAAGAACACGAACCAGGCGAAGAGAATGAGGAAAGCGAAAAGGCCGACGGCATCCTTGGACGTCGCGTAGGGATGCATCGGAACGGAGTCGCTCGGCTGCTTAAGATCGAGGCCGGTGGGATTGTTCTGCCCCGCCGTGTGCAAGGCCCAGAGATGCAGCCCGACGACTCCGGTCAGGACAAACGGCAACAGGTAATGCAGCGAGAAGAAGCGGTTCAGCGTCGTTCCCGACACCGAATAGCCGCCCCATAGCCACTCGACGATCGCGGTGCCGAGGCCGTTGATGATCGTATCGAGAGCCGAGAACAGGTTTGTGATGACCGTCACGCCCCAGAAGCTCATCTGGCCCCACGGCAGCGAGTAGCCCATGAAGGCCGTCGCCATCATCAACAGCATGATGATGACGCCGAGAATCCAAAGGACTTCGCGCGGCGCCTTGTATGAGCCGTAATAAAGGCCGCGGAAGATATGGATGTAGACGGCGAAGAAGAACATCGAAGCGCCGACGGCGTGGAAATTGCGGATCATCCAGCCGTAATTTACGTCGCGGCGAATGTGCTCGATGGAATCGAAGGCCCCGGCGGCGCTCGGCTGATAGTGCATCGCGAGGATGACGCCCGTGATGATCTGGGCTCCGAGGATGAACGTCAGGATGCCGCCAAACGTCCAAAGGTAATTGAGATTGCGCGGCGTCGGAAAATCTACGAACTGCCCATGCATCATGCGCGCGATCGGCAGGCGCTCGTCGAACCACTTGCCCCAGCGCGACGTCGGCTCATAGGTCGAGGTATGACCACTCATTGTTCGCTCGCTCCCTAGCCGATTTTGATTTTGCTGTCCGACGTAAAGGCGTAGGGCGGCACTTCCATGTTTCGGGGAGCCGGACCTTTGCGGATACGGCCTGCGGTATCGTACTGCGAACCGTGGCAGGGACAGAACCAGCCGCCGAATTCACCTCGCTCGTCGCCAAAAGCCTGGCCCTTCGGAATGCATCCCAAGTGCGTGCAGATGCCGATGATAATGATCCAGTTTTCGTGGCCTTTGGTCGTGCGGTTCGCATCCGTTGCGGGATCGTCGGTGGGGAGATTTTCGTTTCGGGCAAGGCCGTCTGGAAGTTTATTGACGTCGACATTCACGGCCGACTCGATTTCGGCCTTCGTGCGGTTGCGCACGAAAATCGGCTTGCCGCGCCACATCACCGTAATCGCCTGCCCCTCTTTGACGGGCGCCAGATCGACATCGATTGAGGAGAGCGCCTTGGTGCCGGCGTCCGGGTTCATCTGCTGGATGAACGGCCAAAGCAACGAAGCGGCGCCGACTGCGGCGAATGCATTACCCGCGATCACCAGAAAATCCCGGCGATCCGGCTCGGATGCGTCAACTGTCACGGTGCCTCCAGTTTGAAGCAATTGGGAACCACTGGAGATTGGGACACGCCCGGTGCGAGACGGTTTGCTTCCGTCCTTCTGCCCGCCTCGCGTCAACCCCCGGTTTTCTTCATCCCTTTAGAACCGTTCTGACAGCGTTTGGGCTCATCCTCAAGCGCGGCTGCGCCAAAGTGCGAGAGGCAATTTGGCGCATCATCGAACCAACTCGGAAACGTTCAATTTAATTATTCGCAACCAAGGATTTTGTTATATGCGCTTAGCGCTCTATCAGCCGGATATCGCCCAGAATACCGGGACGATTCTGCGCCTTTGCGCCTGTCTCGGTGTGGCCGTCGATGTCATTGGGCCGACCGGATTCGACATGAGCGATCGCGCCTTGAAGCGCGCCGCGTTGGATTATCTGGATCACGTCGACCTCACGCGGCACGCGAGCTTCTCAGATTTCATCAACTCGCGGACGCTGAACGAGAATCGTCGTCAGAGCGGACGGCTTGTCCTGCTCAGCGCACACGCGGAGACACCGCATTACAAGTTTGTCTTTGACCCCAGCGATACGCTGATGCTCGGCCGTGAAAGCGCCGGCGTCCCGGAATCCGTGCACAGCTTGGCGGATGCACGCATTACCATTCCGATGCGGGCCGGACTGCGTTCGCTCAACGTCGCGGTCACGGCAGCTTTGGTGCTCGGCGAAGCTCTGCGCCAGACAAGTGGTTTTCCTTCCCGCAGCTAGCGACACGGACAGCTGTCGCAGAGGTGACACGCGAATCCGGCAGGAGTTCGGGAAACCGTCTTTCGGATGCTTCCGCGACGCATGTCCTTCGATACATATCTGATCCTGGCGGGTGCCGTTGCCGCCGTCCTTCTCATTGCCGGCCTTATCGCAGGCATCGGCGTAGGCAACGACAATACGGCATGGCGGATCTGGCCGGCGCCGCCCGCCGGATCGCTCAAGAGCTTTGCATTCTGGACGCTTTTTCGAACGTTGAATGTCGTCGTGCTGGCGTTGGCAATCGAACGGCTGCTGATGTCGACGACGGCGGAACTCAGCACGTTGCGCTACGGATTGACCGCAATTTCCGTCGTGGCCTTCGCCGCTTATCTTTATTCGCTCTGGGCACTCGGACGCGCGGCGACCTACTGCCGGGCGAGCGGGCTGGCGACCGAAGGCGTCTACCGATGGACGCGCAATCCGCAGTACGCGACCGCAATGGTGGCGTTCGGCGCGCTCGGACTGGCTATATTTTCGTGGCAGGTGACGCCGCTCGCTGCGGCGCTCGTTGCCGTCTACACGCTGATGGCGATTGCCGAAGAACCCTGGCTCGAAGCACGCTACGGCAGTGCCTACGCCGCATATCGGGCCGAGGTGCCGCGTTTCTTCAATCACCGCTACGCCTTAAACCGGCTTGCGGCGTTGATGGCGCGACGATCGGAGCCGATTGTCAAAGCTCGGCGCAGCGGACGATAGCCGGGGCGACGCCGGAAGCCGCCGCGCCTCGCACATCTTCCCAGGCTATTCCGCGGCTTCCTGTGCCAGGAATCCACCGGACTGGCGTTCCCAAAGCTGCGAATAAAGCCCGCCGCGCAAGAGTAGTTCGGCGTGCGGACCTTCCTCGACGATGCGCCCGTCTTCCATGACGACGAGGCGATCCATCGCGGCAATCGTCGACAGACGATGCGCGATGGCGATGACCGTCTTGCCGCGCATCAGCGTTTCGAGGCTCGCCTGGATTTCCGACTCGACTTCGGAGTCGAGCGCGCTCGTCGCCTCATCGAGAATGAGGATCGGCGCATTCTTCAAAAGAACGCGCGCAATCGCGATGCGCTGACGCTGGCCGCCGGACAGCTTGACGCCGCGTTCGCCGACATGGGCGTCGTAGGCTTTGCGCCCCTTCATGTCCTCAAGGTTGAGAATGAAGTCGTGCGCCTCGGCCTGCCGAGCGGCGGCGATGACCTCGGCGTCGGTTGCATTGGGACGGCCATAAAGAATGTTGTCCCGCACCGATCGGTGCAGAAGCGACGTATCCTGCGTGACCATGCCGATCTCGGCGCGCAAGCTGTCCTGAGTGACGTGCGCGATATCCTGGCCGTCGATCAGGATGCGTCCGCCTTCCAGATCGTAGAAGCGCAAAAGCACGTTGACGAGCGTCGACTTGCCGGCGCCGGAGCGGCCAACCAAACCCACCTTCTCTCCCGGACGAACGGTCAGCGACAGATCCTCGATGACGCGCGGGGGCGCGTCGTCGGCCGCTGCACGTCCAGCGCCGTAGTGGAAGTGAATATGATCGAAGCGGATCTCGCCCTTGGGTACGCTCAACGGCTTGGCATCCGGCGCATCGAGCAACAAGTTGGGACGCGCGATCGTTTCCATGCCCTCGTGCACCACGCCGATGTTCTCGAAGACGTCGGCAATCGTCCACATCACCCAACCCGACATGGTGACGATGCGGATCACGAGGCCACTGACAACCGCGATATCGCCGACCGAAACGTGTCCTTGCGTCCAAAGTCCGATTGCGGTGCCTGTCGTCGCAACGAGAAGCACGCCGTTCAGCGAGTAGAGTACGAATTCCATGCTGGTGATGAGGCGCAGCGATGACTGCCAAGCCTGCATCTGTTCGGTGAGGGCTTCGCGCGCATACGTGTCCTCGCGCTCGGCGTGGGCGAACAGCTTCACCGTCATGATGTTGGTGTAGCTATCGACGATGCGGCCGACGAGCATCGAGCGCGCCTCGGACGATTTCGTCGAGCGTTCCTTGATGCGCGGCACGAAATAGCGCAGCGTGATGATGTAGGCGACGAGCCAAATTGCGAGCGGGATCGTCAGGCGCCAATCGGAAGCCGCAAACAGCAATGCCGAGCCGACGAACTGCACGGTCGCATACCAAAGCGCATCGATGAGCTGGACGATGCTTTCGCGAAGCGCCGTTCCAGTCTGCATGATCTTGTTGGCGACACGCCCGGCAAAATCGTTCTGAAAGAAGCCGAGGCTCTGGCGCAGCACATAGCGGTGTGTGTGCCAGCGGATGCGCGTCGTCGTTCCGGCCGAGATGAGCTGGTTCTTGATGAAGTCGTGCGCGGTCGAGACGAGCGGGCGAAGAATGAGGGCGACGAAGGCCATCAGCGTTAGCGTCGTGGCGTAGGTCGATATGAACGTCGCCGGATCGCCATGCGTGCGCATTTTGTCGACGATCGAGCCGACAAAGCCCATCAGCGCGACCTCGATTGTCGAGCCGAGGCAGCCGGCAATCAGAAGCAGGACGAAAAACGGCCAGAGCGGCTTGATGAAAAACCAATAAAACGCCCATAGCTGATCGGGCGGGCGCGTAATATCGCGCTCGTCGAACGGCCTGATACGGGTTTCTCCCCAATGCAGGAGGCGTTGGAACATTTCTACATCGCAAGCAAAAAAGCGGCGCCTACACCAGATGCGGAAATCCGACTGGCGGCGGCGACCGGACGTTGATCAAGGATATGCGTTAGGGCTAAGGGTCTTTTCAGTCAAAAACAAGACGAAATGCAGCATACCTGATGAACGCACCCGATACGGCACTTGAGCAGAAACAGTCATTGGCGCGCGCCTGGTTCGAGCGCCTGCGCGACGACATCGTCGCTTCCTTTGAAAAGCTGGAAGCGGATCTCCCCGAGACGGCTCCGCACGGCAGCGATGCGCCGGGCCACTTTGAAGCGAAGCCCTGGACCCGGAAAGATCACGCCGGAAACGAGGGTGGCGGCGGGGTCATGAGCCTGATGCATGGCCGCGTCTTCGAAAAAGTCGGCGTTCATACCTCGACCGTTCATGGCGAATTCGCGCCGGAGTTCCGCAAGCAAATTCCCGGCGCGGAAGAAAATCCGAACTTCTGGGCGTCGGGCATTTCCCTGATCGCGCACCCGCGCAATCCAAACGTTCCCGCCGTTCATATGAACACGCGGATGATCGTCACCAGCAAGTGGTGGTTTGGAGGCGGCGCCGATCTCACTCCGGTTCTCGACAAGCGACGCACGCAATCGGATGCCGACACGCTGGCGTTTCATGCGGCGATGTACGGCGCGTGCGCGGCCCACCCCATCGTCGATTATCCCAAGCTCAAAGCCTGGTGCGATGAATACTTCTTCCTGGCCCACCGGAACGAGATGCGCGGCGTCGGCGGCATCTTCTACGATTATCTGACGCCGACCGACGCGGACGGCGGCTGGGATGCAGCCTTTGCGTTCACCCAAGACGTCGGCAAGGCGTTCGCACGGGTTTATCCGATGCTGGTCCGTGGCAACTATTCGATGCCCTATTCCGATGAACAGCGCGAAGAGCAGCTCATTCGGCGCGGGCGCTATGTCGAATACAATCTGCTGTACGATCGCGGCACGATGTTCGGATTGAAGACGGGCGGCAACGTCGAAAGCATCCTGTCGTCGATGCCGCCGGTCGTGAAATGGCCTTGAGCAGCCGCTTCGGCGGCTAAACGCCGGAATGATCCGCGAGCCGATCGCCAGCAAAAACGGCAGGGAGAGCGAGCCATTGTTGCCAATCGGCCAGCCCCTGCCGACCGCGTTCGGTTCTCCACCGGCCACATTCTGGACCGGGCAGAAGGGAGCCGTATAAACTCACAGCTTGAATAGCTCGCCCGCGTTCAGAGATCGCGCGGCGAGGACTGCGCACCCCTATTTGTTTCGCGTGCGCCGCAACGGCCTTCTGGGGGGAGGCACAATGAAGCGCCTCGTCTGCTCACTCGACGGCACCTGGAACGATGACGACGGCCCGTTGCCGCTGACGAACGTTGCCAAGCTCCACAGCGCCATTCCGCCGCGAGACCGCCGGGGCGTGCGCCAGCTCGTGCGCTACATTTCCGGCATCGCAACCGAAGAAGGACGGCGATTCAACTTCCTGCGCGGCGCGTTCGGGGTCGATGTCGCGGGGCGGATCAAACTCGCCTATGAATTTCTGCGCGATGCCTATGTGCCGGGCGACGAAATCTATCTTTTCGGGTTTTCGCGCGGCGCGTACGAAGCCCGAAGTCTTGCCAGTTTCGTGACGCTGTTCGGCATCGCCCGAAAGGACAGCGACTTCTCTCTCGATGAGGCTTGGGACCTGTACCGGCAGTCGGACCATAAACGCGATGTCGATTCATTGGCGCGCTTGAGCAGCAATTGCCACTATCCCGTACGCATTCGCTGCCTCGGCGCCTGGGATACCGTCGGCAATATCGGCAATCCGATTTCCGGACCAGCGCGGCTGAGCCGGTGTCTGGCCTTTCACGACATGCGCCTTCACGACACCATCGACGTGGCGCTGCATGCGCTCGCCATCGATGAAACGCGCGGGCCTTTCCGGCCGACGCTTTTCACGCTGCCGGAAGGGACGCGCCTTGCGCCCGGCCAGCACGTCGAACAGGTCTGGTTTCCGGGCACGCACGCCGACGTCGGCGGCGGATGGCCGGATACGGGATTGTCGGACATCTCACTGCTATGGATGGCGCAGCGCGTCGTCGCGAAGACGGGGTTGAAAATCGATCTCCCCAAGCTGAAGCGATCGAGCCATCCCGATCCGCTCGGATTGCAGCATCATTCGGCGACGGGTTGGATCTACGCCTTCTCACGGCGCGTGCCGTTCCGGCGGGTGGTTCAGGAGAACCTTGGGACGACCTCAATGCGACGCCGGAGATGGCGCACAGGCAAACTCCCCAACGGCTTGGTATCCGTCAACGAAATGGTGCACGACAGCGTATTCGCCCGTCTCGGCCAAACCGTGCCTGAGGCGCGTGGTCAATCGGTGCGCCAGATCGTTTACCAACCGGAGGCCAACTCAGCAGGCGTTGCGATGGGGCTCGATGCTGAAATCCTGGCGCCCGCGAACGAGATGCAAGTCGCATAAGTCGCGTTCACCGCAGCAAAAAAGCTCTTTCAGAGGGTGCGCTTCGCGGGGCGCTGCATCGCCGCAGTTGCCCCTGCCCGATCGCGTGCCACATGATGACGAGCGGCTGCGCTTCGGCGCGCCGTCATCACAGCACGCATCCTTCAGACAGGCCGGGATTTCCTTCATGACATCGCTCTTCGATCCGCTGCAAGCTGGAGCCTTTGCGCTCAAAAATCGCGTCGTGCTGGCGCCGTTGACGCGCTGCCGTTCCAGCGCCGGGCGCGTGCCGAACGATCTGATGCGCGAGTACTACGTGCAGCGCGCCTCGGCGGGATTGATCCTTTCGGAAGCAACGTCCGTTTCAGCGATGGGTGTCGGCTATCCCGATACGCCCGGCATCTGGTCGGAGGAGCAAGTCGCGGGCTGGAAGCGCATTACCGAGGCCGTGCACGCGGCAGGCGGCACCATGCTGTTGCAGCTTTGGCATGTCGGGCGCATTTCGGACCCGGAATATCTCGGCGGCGCGCTGCCGTTGGCGCCGAGCGCCATCGCGGCCAAGGGGCATGTCAGCCTGATGCGTCCGAAGCGCGATTACGTCGTGCCGAGAGCGCTCGAACTCAGTGAGATTCCCGGCATCGTTGCGGAGTACCGTCGCGGCGCAGAGAATGCCAAGCGCGCCGGATTCGATGGCGTCGAAGTTCACGGCGCGAACGGCTATCTCCTCGATCAGTTTTTGCAGGACGGCACGAACAAGCGCACCGATGCCTATGGTGGACCGATCGAGAACCGGGCACGGCTGATGCTCGAAGCCGTCGATGCCTGCATCGAGGTTTGGGGCGCGGATCGCGTCGGGCTGCATCTGGCACCACGGGGCGATTCCCATACGATGAGCGATAGCAATCCGCTGGCCACCTTCGGTTACGTCGCGGAACAAATGGGCAAGCGCAAACTGGCGTTTCTCTGCACACGCGAGCACCAGGGTCCGGATGCCATCAGCCCCGAACTCAAGAAGCTGTTTGGCGGTGTGCTGATCGCCAACGAAGCGTTTACGAAGGAAACGGCGGAAGCCGCCATCGAGTCCGGTCAGGCGGATGCCGTCGCTTTCGGCAAGCCGTTCATCGCCAATCCCGACCTGCCGGAACGCTTCAGGCTCAACGCGCCGCTCAATGCGCAGGACCCGAGCACGTTCTACGCGCAGGGCCCAAAGGGCTACACGGATTACCCGCGAATGGCGCCGGTGGAAACCGTCAGCTGAGTTTGGAGCTTTTCTTCGACGACAGCAAACGGCTGTCTGCGATCTGTCTATGAGGCGTCGTTGAGGCGACGCCTCAGCGCTCGGCGCGGCGCTCCGAAACACTATCGAATGCAGCAGCGAACTCCTGGCTGCCCGGTGTCGTTATTGCCTGTGACATGCGGCGATCGAGTTCGTCCTGCAGACCCGAAGCGGTCAAGCCGGTGACCATCTTGTTCACGTAGTAAGCATGGCGAGAAAAGAAATTCGTTGTCGGAGCCGCCGCGCCGGGCTGCCGCATCATCTCAAGCCCCGTCATCGGACCCGCGAGATTCATCAACTCGAGTTCGGCGCCCGTCAACGTTCTTTGCCCATGCTTTTCCGCGGTGTCCTTCAGCGTCTTCAGCTTCATGGCCTGCAGCATCGGGCCAATGTCGCCGTCGATGTTCAACGCATGGATTCCCATGCCCGCGGTGGTCTTCGCGTACGCCTGCTGCGCGTGCCATTCGAAAGGCAGACGTTTGACCTTGGCGTACATGGTCCGCAGCACCGCAAGCTTGCGCTTGAGAGACGCCGTTCGTTCCGGAGAATTGGCGGGATCGTGCATCTTGTGCTTGATGCGGGCAATGAACGTCGCACCGCTGCGCGCGAGTTCGTTGATTGAGTTTGCGTTCAAAAGCTGGGCATAGCCGAGCGCCGTCGAAATCGCGCGGCCGCTCTTCTTGCTCGGATGAATTCCAGCTTGCATATCGTAGGTGCCGTGTCCGCCCGTTTCAAGGGCATAGACCCGCACGACCTGCTCTTTCGATAAGCCAAGGGCGCGGGCTTCCTCGGCGTAGCGTTCCTTGAATTGCCGCTCCGTGACGCGCTCCGGCGTGAAGTTGAAAACGCGCTTTGCGGCGTCGATGAAATCAGCGACCGTCGCCAACTCTCTCGCTGGCGAAGGGTTTTCATTTTTCTGCCGTTCGACGAAGCGGTAGTATTTTTTCGCAAGCTCGGGCGAGAGCGACGGTCCGGTGTATTTCGGCGGGAAGCTCATCACGTAGTCATGGCTCGAAAACGAATCTCGCGAGGATCGTTTTCGGCGACGCTGACTGCGCTTCTCTTCGACGGCGTCCCAGTATGCGTCCGTGCGATCGTTGAACGTGTTGCGGGCGTCCTTCCAGACCCGGAACTGATCGAGTTCAGCATCCGAGAGCGAGCCCAGAAACTCTATCGTCGATCCGGCGGTTGCGGGCCTATTGCCGCCACAGACCAGGAACAGGCCAGCGATCGTGGCGAAAGCCAGCGCGCGGAGCAGTCCTGTGAAGCGGATATCGGCCACGCGAGTTCCAAATTTCCTGCCAGATCAGGCAAGGGTTGCGGTACGTTCCAAACTACCGTGATTCAATGGGATTCGACCACCCATCGGGGTTACGCTTAAATTCCACGTATGCGATTCAGAAAATGCCTTCTCTTTCCGCCTCCAATGTGACGACGACCGGCCTTGATGCCGAAGGATTTGAGAAACTTGCGCGATCGCGCCTACTTTCGAGCCCCCCGGTCCTGGAGGACCCGCAATCGCCCGGCGACGACGACCTCAATTCCGAAAGCAGGCGGATTGCCGGCAATCTTCGTTCCGCGGCCGTTCTTATCCCCATCGTTGCCCGGGCGCCGTTGAGCATGATCCTGACGGAACGGACCGAGCATCTGCCGTCCCATGCCGGGCAAATCGCCTTTCCCGGCGGCAAGGTCGAGACTTACGATGACGGGCCTTTGGCTGCGGCGCTGCGAGAAGCGCAGGAGGAAATCGCGCTGGACCCAGCCTTCGTCACGCCGCTCGGCTATCTGCCGCCCTATCGCACGGGAACGGGCTTCATCATTACGCCCACCGTGGCGCTGGTTCGCCAAGGGTTCACGCTCAAGCGCGATCCGGCGGAGGTCGCCGACGTCTTCGAGGTGCCGTTTCATTTCTTGATGGACGAAGCCAATCACAAGATCGACAGCCGCATATGGAACGGTACCGAGCGCCGGTTTTATGCCATGCCTTATGGCGAACGATATATCTGGGGCGCCACAGCCGGAATCATCCGGACGCTCTATCGGAGGCTGTTCACCGCATGATCCGCATTGTTCTCGAAAACATTTTCTTTTTCTTGCTGCCCACTCTGTTCTACATCGCCTGGGTAGCGTTTCGCGAACAGGAGTGGCCAGGGCTTTCGGCTATCATGCGGCAGGCGCCGCTGCTGCGTCTGTTCATTGCGGGTGCAGCGCTGATGCTTGCGACGCTCGTCCTGTTCTCGACCCGTTCGCACAATGCACCTCAGGATGTCTACGTCCCGCAGTCGATGCAGGACGGAAAGCTCGAACCCGGACGATCCATTCGCGCGACGGAGCCGACCCCTGACAAAAAATAAGCCAGCCGCCGACACGTCCGAAAGGGGGCCACGCATCACCAAAGCATGGTTGCACCGCGCGCAGCTTCGCAAGGTCTTCGCGGCGTTCGATGCGGCGAATACCGACGTGCGCGTCGTCGGCGGCGCCGTCCGCAATTCACTCATCGACCGCGCCGTCAAAGAAATCGATCTGGCGACGCCCGCGACTCCCGACGCCACGATGCAAATTGGAAAGCGCGCCGGGCTGGGCGTCTATCCGACAGGCATCGATCACGGCACAGTCACGCTCGTTGCGGATGGCGTCAGCTTCGAGGTGACGACGCTCAGACGAGATGTCGAGACCGATGGCCGCCATGCCGTCGTCGCTTTCACCCATTCGTGGCTCGAGGACGCCCAGCGCCGCGATTTCACAATCAATGCATTTTACTGCGACGCCGCCGGGACGCTTTACGATCCGATCGGCGGTCTGGCCGACTTGCGCCGACGGCGCGTGCGTTTCATCGGCGACGCGGAAGCGCGCATTCGCGAAGACTACCTGCGCATCCTGCGCTTCTTCCGCTTTTCCGCAGAGTACGGCAGGGGTCAGCTCGATGCGGACGGGCTGGCCGCTACCGTGGCACTGAAGCAGGGGCTAACCAGCCTCGCCGCCGAGCGCGTCCGTAGTGAAATTCTGAAGCTGCTCGCCGCGCCGTTCGCCGCCGATGTGGTGCGGACGATGGACCAATGCGGCATCCTGCAACTGGTTCTATCGCAGCAGACCGATCCCGATTGCCTGGCGCGCTTTGCGGCCATCGAGGCGGCGCTTGGGCAACCTCCCGACGCTATCGCGGGCCTTGCGGCACTTGCCGCCAGTGATCCGTCCGCGGCAGCGTCTCTGGCGGCGCGTCTCCGTCTCTCGAACGCGGAGACGGCGGCACTGGAAAGAGCTGCTATCGTTAATGCGGATCTCGATCCAGCGCAGTCCGATGCGGCGGCGCGCGTTGCTCTCTACCGCATGGGCGCTGAGGCATTCAGGCGGGCCGTGCGCGTCGCCTGGGCGCGATCCGGCGTGTCTCCGACGGATAACGACTGGCGTCGCCGTGCCCTGCTGGCGGATCGCTGGAGCCCGCCGACGATGCCCTTCACCGGCGGCGACGTCGTAGCACTCGGCGTCGCTCCCGGACCGGCTGTCGGCGAGGTGCTGAGGGCCTTCGAAGCATGGTGGACCGCGAACGGATTTGTCGATGATTCCGTGGTGCAGCGCGATGAGCTAAAAAAACTGGCGCGGAAGGCGCTTGCTTAACAATTCATGAAAATTCACTTCACCCCGGCGCGAAGGCACACTAGTGTCCCGGCCGGGGTATTCAGATTTGTAATGCGTCGAGGGGGACTTCCCTAAATGGATAATATCCAACGCGAACGCGCGCGTTCGCTGAAGTTCATGCAAATTGTCTTTGCCGGTCTCGCTCTTTTTTGTCTGGCGGGCGCACTTGCCGTTTCCACGCGCGGCGCCGATCTCGGGCTTCCTGAGGCGTCGACATACGCGCTTTCGATGGCCTTTCTTGTCGTCGGCATCATCGACACCGCCCTTCTCTTTGCCTGGGAACACATTTTCCACCGCATGGACTTCTGAGCTCCCGGCGCGGCCAGTCGCCGTGCGTTTGAGGGCTCCGGGTGTGCGCTAAAGCTGCGCACGCCTCCCGGTGACAGCAATTACGCCGTCGCGCCGCAGGTCACCGTCATACGCCTGTAACATGAATCCGGTCCTACCTTTCGCATGGAGAGCTTAGCGATTGGGGGCCGAACTTGAGCGCCGCGACCGCGACTGGAGATACACGTTACCGCGCCGTATTTATTTCCGATGTCCATCTCGGAATGCGCAATTCACAAGCGCCGGCACTTCTTGAATTTCTAAAATCCGTCGAATGCGAGACGCTCTATCTCGTCGGCGACATCATCGATTTCTGGAAGTTCCGCCGCGGCCCGCACTGGCCGCAAAGCCACAACGACGTCCTGCAGAAGCTGCTGCGCAAGGCGCGCAAAGGCACGCGCATCGTCTTCATTCCCGGCAATCATGACGATGGGCTTCGCGACTACACGGGCATGAATTTCGGTGGTGTCGAATTGCGACGCGACGCCATCCACGAGGGCGCCAACGGCAAGCGTTACCTGGTTCTGCATGGCGACGAGTTCGACGTCGTGGTGCGCTACGCGCGCTGGCTCGCGTTCCTCGGCGACCAATCCTACGACGCGGCACTGGCACTGAACGTACCGTTGAATTTCGTGCGCCGCGTGTTCGGTCTGGGTCACTGGTCGCTATCAGCGTTCCTGAAGCTCAAGGTCAAGAGCGCTGTCAACTACATCGGCGAGTTCGAGGATGCGCTGGCGAGCGAAGCGCGCCGTCGCGATGCCGCCGGTCTCATCTGCGGCCACATCCATCACGCGAACGATCGCATGATCGACGGCATCCACTATCTCAATTGCGGCGACTGGGTGGAGAGCTGCACGGCGATCGCCGAGCACTTCGACGGCCGTTTCGAAATCCTCCGCTGGAAGGTCGAGGTTGGGCGGCGCGCCACGCAGTCTGTGCCCAGCGCTCGGCTCATCGAAGCAGCTTAAATCCGTTACTGCCAGCCGGAGGGTCCGGCTTGGCGCATGGAGACGACCACGTGAACGCATCCGCAAAAGTCATGGGGCCGGACAGCATCGACCTGCTGAGCGAGGCCGTGCATCAAAATAAGGCGTTGAGCTTCGCGGGCCTGCTCGAACGAACATTCACGTTCGCGTTTCGCTCGATGGTCTATCCGCAAATCTGGGAAGACCCGCGCGCCGACATGGAAGCGCTGGAACTCACGCCACAGAGCCGCATGATGACGATTGCGTCGGGCGGCTGCAACGTGATGAGCTATCTCACCGCGAACCCGGCACGCATTTACGCCGTCGATCTCAACGAGACGCATATCGCGCTGCTGAAGCTGAAGCTGTCGGCGGCGCAGCACCTGCCGAACCACGCGACGTTTTATCGTTTCTTCGGTTGCGCCGACGATCGCCGCAACGTACCTCTCTATTGCGATCTCGTCGCGCAGCATCTCGACGGCGACACGCGCGCTTATTGGGACGGCCGCGATCTCAGCGGACGCCGCCGCATTTCGCGATTTTCCCGAAATTTCTATCGCTACGGTTTGCTCGGACGTTTCATCACGACCGGGCACATCCTTGCGCGCGTGCTCGGAGTCAATCCGCGCCGTATCCTCGACGCGCGCACGATCGATGAGCAACGCCGGATTTTTAATGACGAGATCGCGCCGGCCTTCGATCATCCCGTCTTGCGCTGGATTACATCGAAGCGTGCATCGCTCTTTGGCCTCGGCATTCCGCCCGTACAGTATGATTCTCTTTCGGACGGCGGCGCGCGGCCGATGGCAGAGGTTCTGAAAGAGCGTGCCGAGCGTTTGGCGACGGCCTTCGATCTCAAGGACAACTATTTCGCCTGGCAGGCGTTCGGGCGTGGCTATGCCCCGCAAGGCGAGGGCCCGTGTCCGCCCTATCTCGACAAAGCCAACTACATGGCGGTCAAAACGCGAACGAATCGCGTCGCGGTCGTTCATGACAACATGATCCATTTTCTTGCTGGCGAGCCGTCCGAGAGCCTCGATCGCTATGTGCTGCTCGATGCGCAGGACTGGATGGATGATGCGGCGCTCAACGCCTTATGGCGCGAGATCACCCGCACAGCGCGTCCGGGCGCGCGCGTGATCTTCCGCACAGCCGGAGCGGAGAGCGTCTTACCGGGGCGCGTTTCCGATGCGCTACTGAGATATTGGACCTACGACGCCACGCGCTCGGCCGAGATTCATGCCAAAGACCGCTCGGCCATTTACGGCGGCTTTCATCTTTACATCAAAGCCAGCTGACGGAGTTCCGATGACGGACACGGCGGCGATCGCGATGGATGCCATCTACCGGCGCCAGCGATTCATCTACGATCTGACGCGGCGGCATTATCTGATCGGGCGCGATCAACTGATCACCGATCTTGCACCGCCGCCCGGCGGATCGGTGCTTGAAATCGGCTGCGGCACGGCCCGCAATCTGATCTGCGCCGCGCGCCGGTATCCCAATGCTCGCTTCTACGGCATCGACATTTCGGACGAGATGCTGAAAACCGCGCGGGCTTCGATTGCGCGCAGTCCGGCGCGCGGCATCATTCAAGTTGCACAAGCCGATGCCACGTCGTTCTGCCTCGAAAGACTTTTCAACCTTGGCAGCGTCGATCGCATTTGCATTTCGTATGTCTTGTCGATGATTCCGCCGTGGGAAGCCGTGCTCGATGCGGCGGCGGGAAAACTATCAGATGGCGGCTCACTGCATGTCGTCGATTTTGGAACGATGACGGCGATGCCCGATGTTGCGCGACGCGCCATGCTCGCGTGGCTCCGGCGTTTTAGCGTGACGCCGCGCAGGGATTTGAAGGACGTCATTTATTCGGTTGGCGCGCGCCACGGCCTCGACGTTTCATTCCGCGAGGGCCAATTCGGTTATGCGGCGCATGCCTCGATCGGACGCAAAAAATTGGACATGAAAAAAGGTGAGCGTCGCGCGCTCACCTCAACCGAAGCCATTGCTTCGCAAATTTAGCTGACGTTCGGTCCGCGCAATTGCTGGAGCGCCGATTGAATACGACGCCAGTCTTGGGCGAGGTTTTTATCGCCCCGCTCCTCCAGCGTGCGAATCGTCTGGGCCGCTTCGGCCAGCGCCTTGGTGCCGTGCGCCTCATAAAGCTTGCGCGCGTGCGTCTGAATTTCGACCGCGTTCATAGCCTTTGCCTCCTTGGTCGTTTCCTCTCGATCTCTAAACTTAAGATACGGCGCGGCGATGCAAACCGCTGGAAACAAAATTTGATCGAAGTTTGAACGTTGCGCATATGCGAAAGCCCCCGGAATCCAGGGGCTTTCGGCTTGCTTCTGCCAATCGTTTCAGGACACGTGCACGTGCATCAGTGAGTGACCGGCGCCGCCGCCGCTGGCTTTCCCGCAGCGCCGTTGGTGGCGATTGCCGCTGGGGGCGGCGCTTCCTGAACGGCGTCCTTCGCGGGTTCGGCTTCCGCAGCGACGGGTTCCGCAGCAGGTTCCGGAGTGGCCTCCGCCGCCGGCGCAGTTTCGGCGGCCGGTGCCTCCGCAGCCGGTGCCTCGGCAGCCTCCGATTCAGCAGCTGCCGGTTCAGCAGGGGCTGCTTCCGCGGTTGCCTCCTCGGCCGGAACTGCTTCAGCGGGCGGCTCTGCTGCTGCTTCCTCAGCGGCGGCAGGTTCGTCCGAAGACGCTTCAGCAGCCGGAGCCGCCTCCGCAGCGGGTTCTTCGGTTGCCTCGGCCTCGGCGGACTCTGCTGGGGCAGCATCTGCCGCCACCGGCTCTTCCGCAGCGGCTTCCGATGCAACAGCCTCAGCCTCGGCTGCAGGTTCTTCCGAAGCTGCCTCGGCTGCCGCCGCTTCAGGTTCGGACGCTTCCGCAGCAGGTTCCGCTTCAGCTTCGGCTGCAGCTTCTTCGGCGTCGACGTTTTCGTTCGCCGCCTCCGAAGCTTCCTCTGCAGCTGCCTCGACGGGAGCTTCGGCAGCTGCTTCCTCTTCGGCAGCGGCGACTTCCGCTGTCGCCTCGACCGTTTCGGCGGCCGCCTCTTCCTGAGCCGCCTCCTCGACGGCTGCAGGGGCTTCCGGCGGAGCGAGAGCGGTCACCAACTCGCCGATCGCCCGTTCGACCGCCTTCATGGCCTTGTAGTCCGACGTGGCTTCAACACGTGCTTGAACGCCTTGGTGTAACTCCTTGAGCTTGGACAGAATATCTTCCGACATCTATTCTTTCCCTTCTTCTTGGAATTTTGACAAAAGTCTCCCCTTCATCAGCGCATGACTGTTCATGCGGATGCTCGTCTTCGAATTGTCCAGTAATGCGCAAGAATAAATGTACAGGAATTCTCGCCGAGGCGAACACCTGCGACAGGCTGTCAACAGGTATAAGTTCGGTCTCGACGATGTGCCCGTTGACGTCATCGCGGCGACGCGCTTGGGGATTTTTGGGGGAAATCACTTCGGTCTCTCAACCATAGATTGATTTTACGTCGCTGATGATGAGAAACTCCGGGTCATGGGGGAGCATCAGAGGGCGCCGTTTATGGGACTCGATTTCATGCGGGGCGTGGCCGCTCTTGCCGTTTGTCTGGCGCACGTGCGCGGCTCGTCGTTTGTCGAATACGGCGCGTTGCCGGCCACGTCTCAGACCGGGTTGGTCGCGGCGTTCTACGGTCTGACGCGGCTCGGCCATGAGGCCGTCATGGTCTTCTTTGTCTTGAGCGGCTTTCTGGTCGGCGGCCAAGTTCTTCGACGCGCGCGCTCGGGAACATTCGTGCTTCGCGATTATGCGATCGAAAGATCGAGCCGCATTTTCACTCCGCTGATCCCGGCGTGTCTGCTGACAGTCGCGCTCCAATCCATTGCATTCAAATCGGCGCCGGAGTGGTGGCTGCTGCCGATCAACATTCTTGGATTGAATAATGTCATCGCTCCGACGCTCAGCGGGAATGCGCCGCTGTGGAGCCTGGCTTACGAGATCTGGTTTTATGTCATCGCGGGCGCAGCGGCGTATCTGACAGTTACACGTTCCGTCGCGGCATTCGTTGCGCTTGCGTTCGGCATCCTGATTTTTTCAATCCTGGATGCGCGCTTCCTCGCTTTCTGGTGCCTCGGCGCTTTTGCAATTTTTCTTCCTGAAAAACCCAAAGGCGCGGCGGCACTCGGAGTGTTGCTGGCCGCCGTCGGCATCGTCACGTTTGAGCTTTCCTCAGCCAGCAAGTCATTTGCGAGCATCGCCTACTTGCCGCCAGCCGCTTCCGAAACTCTGATCTGTGCCGGGGCGGCGTTTCTGCTGTCGACGATGTGTTCCGTGGAGGCGAGCGCCGCTCTTGCGTTCTTTCGGCGGCCGGTCGAGTACCTCAGCAAAATTTCCTATACGCTTTATCTGGTCCACTATCCGATCAACACGGCGCTTGAGAGCGTTTTCCCAAAATCACTCGACATATCGTTTGCCGGCATCGTGCAATTTGTGGCGCGGCTGCTGGTGATTTTCGTTTGCGCGCATGGTCTGTATTTGGCTTTCGAAGCCAACACTCCGAAGATTCGCCGCTGGATCAGGTCGGCGATAAGCGATCCGGGCTACGCTGCGAATGCATAGCGGTTTCGAAACAACAAAAAAGCCCCGCATTGCTGCGGGGCTTTATTCTTTTGATGGCGCCGGGCGACTCCCCTGCGGGGAGCCGGCCGCTCGGCGCGATTGGTGGAGGTGGCTTAGAAGTCCATGCCGCCCATTCCGCCCATGCCGCCCGGAGCAGCGTGCGAATGGCCGCTGTCCTTCTTCGGCACGTCGGCGATCATGGCTTCCGTGGTGACGAGCAAGCCAGCGACCGATGCAGCGTCCTGGAGAGCAGCACGCACGACCTTCGTCGGGTCGATGACGCCCTGCGAGTAGAGATCGCCGTACTGGTGCGTCTGGGCGTTGTAGCCATACGCATACTTGGAGTTCTCAAGGATCTTGCCGACGATGACCGAGCCATCTTCACCGGCGTTGGTGAAGATCTGGCGGGCCGGAGCCTGCAGCGCCTTGCGGACGATCTGGATGCCGACCTTCTGGTCTTCATTGTCCGACTTCAGCGACTCGAGAGCCTTGCTGGCACGCAGCAGAGCCACGCCGCCGCCGGGAACGATGCCTTCTTCGACAGCCGCGCGCGTTGCGTGCAGTGCGTCGTCGACGCGGTCCTTGCGTTCCTTGACTTCGACTTCGCTGGCGCCGCCGACCTTGATGACGGCTACGCCGCCAGCCAGCTTCGCCAAACGCTCCTGCAGCTTCTCGCGGTCGTAGTCAGAGGTCGTCTCTTCGATCTGCGCCTTGATCTGCTTCACGCGGGCTTCGATGTCGGCCTTCTTGCCAGAACCGTCGACGATCGTCGTGTTTTCCTTGTCGATCGTGACCTTCTTGGCGCGGCCAAGCATCTCAAGCGTGACCGTTTCGAGCTTGATGCCGAGATCTTCCGAGATCACGGTGCCGCCCGTCAGGATCGCGATGTCCTCAAGCATGGCCTTGCGGCGATCGCCGAAGCCCGGAGCCTTGACTGCTGCAACCTTGAGGCCGCCACGCAGCTTGTTGACGACGAGCGTCGCGAGAGCTTCGCCTTCGACGTCTTCAGCGATGATGAGGAGCGGCTTGCCCGACTGAACGACGGCTTCCAGAACCGGAAGCATCGCCTGCAGACCCGAAAGCTTCTTCTCGTGGATGAGAATGTAGGGGCTCTCAAGCTCTGCGATCATCTTGTCGGCGTTGGTGATGAAGTACGGCGAGAGATAGCCGCGATCGAACTGCATGCCTTCGACGACATCGAGTTCGAAATCGAGCGTCTTCGATTCTTCGACCGTGATGACGCCTTCCGAACCGACCTTGTCCATCGCTTCGGCAATCTTCTTACCGACGATTTCATCGCCGTTCGCCGAGATCGTGCCGACCTGAGCGATCTGATCCTTCGCGACCTTCTTCGAGTTGGTCTTGAGATCGTCGACGACGGTCTGGACAGCGAGATCGATGCCGCGCTTCAGATCCATCGGGTTAGCGCCGGCTGCAACCGACTTGGCGCCTTCGCGAACGATCGCCTGAGCCAAAACCGTTGCCGTCGTGGTGCCGTCGCCGGCGAGATCGGCTGTTTTGGAGGCGACCTCCTTCAGCATCTGGGCGCCCATGTTCTCGAACTTGTCTTCGAGCTCGATTTCCTTGGCGACCGTCACGCCGTCCTTCGTGATGCGGGGCGCGCCGAACGACTTCTCGATGACGACGTTGCGGCCTTTCGGGCCAAGCGTCACCTTGACCGCGTTGGCAAGAATGTCGACGCCGCGCAGCATGCGTTCGCGAGCATCTTGGGCGAATTTGACGTCTTTAGCTGCCATTTAAGCAACTCCTGAGTTTGATGAAATGCTTCGGAGGGGAAATGGATTTAAGCGGCGGCTTTCTTCTTGGCAGGCGCTTCGAGGACGCCGAGGATGTCGCTCTCCTTCATGATCAGGAGATCGTTGCCGTCGATCTTCACTTCGCTGCCGGACCACTTACCGAACAGCACGCGATCGCCGACTTTGACGTCGAGGGGATTGACCTTGCCCGCTTCGTCGCGAGCACCGGGACCAACAGCAACAACTTCGCCCTGCTGAGGCTTTTCCTTGGCGGTGTCGGGAATGATGATGCCGCCAGCAGTCTTGGCTTCTTCCTCAATTCGTTTCACGACCACACGATCGTGGAGAGGACGGAACGTCATGGGACTAACCTCATGAATAGATTTGATGATTTATAATTCTTCGCGACCTGGGAGGCTGCGGCTGGACTGGAGAATCGCATCGCAAACGACTTGCTGATACGACGAGCCAGCCACCCCACTCAGCGCGACGGATATATGCGGTCGGCCGTTAGCACTGTCAAGAAGTGAGTGCTAAGCATTCGCCAATTCGTGCGAAAGGGTTTAGGCGGGCGAAAGATTGGCATGCCAAGCGGCCCCAAAAATAGCTTCGGGGGCGCCCGACGTTGTGCGCGAAATGCCGGACCGAGGGAATGAATCAAGGACCGCGCGTTCATCCGCAGTCCCCAATTTCAACCATGCGCTTTTTAGCGATTGCAATCCGCCGTTACCCGTCATGTGCGGCGGAATAAAGAAAGGTCGTGCGTTCGTTAGATTTCAAAATCCACGAGCTTGGCACCCTTCTTCAGACGCTCAACAAGCCAATTCGGTTTGCGTCCGCGGCCCGTCCAGGTATCGGAGCGATTTTCGGGATTGGCATACTTGGCAACGCCGACGGACTTCGCTTTACCCGGTCCACGTCCGCGCGTGGCACCGAACAATTCAGCGACGGAGAAGCCGTGCGTTTCGGCCATGTCGGCCATTTTCTTTTTAAGATCGGAACGCTCGCGATCACGCGCCAAGGCAATGGCCTTCTGCACCTTGGCTTCAAGATCAACAAGTTCCTTTAGAGAAAGCTTGTCGACATTGAATCCGGCCATCTTTTTTACCTTCCGCATGACAAACTGAAACCTCTGTAATTCCGCCAGATCCGGCGGAGACTGAAACAGGCGCGCAGGAAATCCTGATATCCGACGCAATGTCAATACGAACTAGAGAAGACTCGTGAATTTTCGGCAAACCACGGAATTGATACGTGTCCGTCGTAATTCCACAATGCACGAAACGATTGCAAAAAGAAATTACATCGTTCGGGGTAGATTACCGCGTTTATCGATTTTAATTGCTTCTAATGTCCGGCGCTGAACGCAAAATTCCCCGCGGCGTATTGGCGCTGCAATTTCAGATGTCTTTCCAACACGCGGCCTGGAAATGAAAAATGTTTCCTCTGCCTGAACACAGTGTCGAAAAAAAACGGAAAACGAGAAAAATATCAAAATTGTTGTTACGGAGACTATAATCCCCCGGCAGATTAAGGGCAATTCGGCATGCTTCGACTCCGGCGCTATCCAGGCGGTTACGCAAGAATTAAGTTTTCTTCCGGAACCGCGCTTTTTGAAACGAGTTCACCCATTACTTGTATTGCGGGGCTTCAAAAGCTACGTTCGTGACGCCGAATACCCAACCTGAGAATGAGTGGCCTTTCCATGACCTTGAAACTCCCCGACCTCCCCTATGCGTATGATGCTCTGGCGCCGTTCATGTCCGCCGAAACGCTCGAATTTCACCATGACAAGCATCACCTCGCTTACGTAGACAACGGCAATAAGGTGCTTGCCGGCTCAAAATACGAGGGGCAGTCGCTCGAGGACATTTGCAAGAACGCCTATGCCGACAAGAATGCCGGCATCATCAACAACGTCGGCCAGCACTGGAATCACTTGCATTTCTGGCAATGGATGAAGAAGGGCGGCGGCGGCAAGAAGTTGCCGGGCACGATCGCAAAGCTCGTCGACGGCTACGGCGGTTACGACAAGGTTCGCGCGGATTTCATTGAAGCCGGAAAGGGCCAGTTCGGCTCGGGCTGGGCTTGGCTCGCCATCAAGGACGGCAAACTCGAAGTTCAGAAGACTCCCAACGGCGAGAACCCGCTGATGCACGGATCGAAGCCGATCCTTGGCGTCGATGTCTGGGAGCACAGCTATTACATCGATTACCGCAATGCGCGGCCGAAGTATCTCGAGGCCTGGTTCGACAATCTGGTCAACTGGGAGCACGTCGAGGCGCTTGCCGGCTGATAAACGCCGCACGCTGCATTGAACTTTGTTTCAGGACGGCCTTGTCAGCAGGGCCGTCCTTTTTGTTTGTTCGTGTGCGTCCTTAGGCGGAACGGCGCTCTGCCAGAAACAGGAAGCGCGCGGCTGTGATGTTGATGTCGAGCGATGCTCTATCCTTGCAAAGAAGCAACAACGTGCCATCGATGCATCGAAAGGCGCGTTGCTGCGGCCTTGAGCATGCCTTAAATGGCTTGGGATACTAAATAATTCGCATGCGTTGGGGTGGGGGTGTTTCGTGTACGGGGCGAGGCTCTGTGTCGGCCTGATGGTGGCTAGCGCGTTCTGCTTCGCAGGGTGCGCGGCGACGATCCCGCGCAACGGCATCTCCGACGCGAAGCTGGCAACCGAAGCCGAGATTCCCGGCATGCCCGGAGTTCGTTTCTGGGCGGACGATGTTCCCAAATATCCGATCGCGGAAATCAAGCGCCGCACGGCTCACATGCCACCGCTCGCACGCGACGCGAAACGCATCGATGGCCGGCCGCTCATCGAGACACTGGCGCTGTCAGGCGGCGGCTCGGATGGCGCGTTCGGCGCCGGCGTTCTCGCCGGGTGGACGAAGCGCGGCGATCGTCCCGAATTTCAGATCGTCACAGGAGTGAGCGCAGGCGCCATCATCGCGCCATTTGCCTTCCTCGGACCATCGGAAGACGAGAAGCTGCACGTCATCTGGACACAGTACAAACAGAACCAAGTCATCACGACGCAACTGCTGCCGGCGCTGTTCGGTGGCCCGGCATTAGCCGACACCACACCGCTGGCCGACCTCATCGCGCATTATGTCGATCGCGACTTCCTCGACCGGATCGCGGCCCAATACCGGCGTGGGCGCATTCTGATGGTGCTGACGACGAACCTCGACGCCCAACGTCCCGTCGTTTGGAACATGGGCGAAATCGCGCTCAACAAGTCTCCGCGCGCAACCGAACTCTTCCGCAAGGTGATCCTCGCATCCGCCGCCATTCCAGCGGCGTTTCCTCCGGTCAAGATCGAAGTCGAAGCCGGCGGGAATTTCTACGACGAACTGCATGTCGATGGCGGCACGACGCGCGAAGTGTTCGTGCTGCCTGCGGAAGCACCATTGAAAGCCTTCGACGCGCTTTATCCCAAGCCGCCGATCCGGCGTTTCTACATCATCAAGAACGGCAAGGCGTCGCCGGAGCAGGAAGTCGTGAAGCCGACAACGCTGCAGATCGCGTCACGCGCAATTTCGACGCTGATCAAGAGTCAAAACCAGGGCGAGCTTTATCATATCTATCGTATCGCGCTCGATGCCGATGCCGACTTCAATTTTATGTCGGTGCCCGCGTCGTTCGATTTCACGACAAACCAAATCTACGATCCCAAATATCAAGCCGCGCTTTATGCGGAAGGTGTTCGGGAAGGTCGCCGGAACATTTGGCTGAAAACGCCACCGGGCCAAGCGCCAATCACAATGCCCTCGAAGACGAAGACCAGCGCTCCGCGGCCGGGACAATCGTCGGGCGCTCCGAAGCCGCCGATCAAAGCGCCTGCCAATCGGCCGTCGGCGGCTGTGACGTCAAAGAAAGTTGCGGCCAGCAATAAGTGGGACGGCATCGTACACACGCCGTCGCCATAAACCCGATGAACCTGAGTTTAGAACCAGCGCGGCTGCCACCAATGCAGAAGCGAGCGGACCGTGTCGGGGGCGAAGACATATGCGAGACCGGCGACGACCGCGATAAGGACCAGGGCGACGATCAAGGTCATGCCGATCGACGTGCGGTAGCTGAGGCCCGTTCCCGGAATTCCAAGCGTCACCATCGGGCCGTTCTTGCCGACGTTCACCGTCGCGCCGTGACCGCCGATGCTTGAGCTTACTCCGGTCTTGCTCAGATTGATGCGCACGCCAGGCAGGATGCTGAACGTCTTGCGAAATCGAAAATAGCCCATCGCGGTCTCTCCTCGCCGGGTTGCGCCGGCGCAAAGTTGGCAAGATTAACGCTCGACGATCTTCGGTCAGCGAATCTCTAAAAAACTAATGGCTCCGGCCACAACTTTCAACGGATACGGCGTGCTCAGCCTTTTCCGCGAAGGATATTCGAGAATGACGACAGCCGTTCCTTGATTCGGCCGACCGTCGTATTTCTCGACTGCAATCGTTCGTAGGCCGATTCGCGATCCAGCGCTTGGCGATACTTGCCGCTATTCTCAGTGTCTTTTTCGATGATTGTCTTACGCTCTTCGTCCGTCAGCGGGCCAATGCGCGACATCGGCGGACGAATAAGCGTCCGCTGCACCATCGAGGGCTCGCCCTTGTTGTGCAGCAGGGATACGAGCGCTTCGCCGACTTTCAGCTCCTGAATGGCTCTTTCGGTATCGATCTCGGGATTAGGACGAAACGTTTGCGCGGCGGCGCGAATGGATTTCTGCTCTTTCGGCGTGAAGGCGCGGAGTGCGTGCTGGATGCGGTTGCCGAGCTGGGCCGAAACGCGATCGGGAACGTCGCCGGGGCTTTGCGTCACGTAATAGACGCCGACGCCTTTGGAGCGAATGAGCCGCGTGACGCGCTCGACCTGTTCAAGCACGGCCTTCGGAGCATCGTTGAATAAAAGATGGGCCTCATCGAACAGGAAGACGAGCTTCGGCTTTTCCAGATCGCCGACTTCAGGCAACTTGTCGAACAACTCGGTCAGCAGCCAAAGCAGGAACGTTGCGTAGAGGCGCGGCGTTTCCATCAACTTTTCGGCCGCCAATACGTTGACGATGCCACGTCCGTCCGAGTCGACCTTCAGGAAATCCATGATGTCGAGCGTCGGCCCGCCGAAGAAGCTGGCGGCGCCCTGCTCTTCGAGAACGAGAAGGCGGCGCTGGATAACGCCGACCGTCGATGTCGCAACGTGGCCGTACTTGCTCCGGAGGCTCGACGCGCGCTTACCTATTTCGTCGATGAGGGAGCGGAGATCCTTGAGGTCGAGGATCAACATGTTGTCATCGCCTTCGGCACGTTGATCCTCGGCCCAGCGGAACGCGATGTTCAACACGCCTTCCTGCGGCTCAGTCAGTTCCATCAGGCGTGACAGCAGCAGCGGACCCATTTCCTGCACGGTGGCACGGACGGGATGACCATCAACGCCGAAGATGTCCCAGAAGGCGGTCGGAAACGACGTGTTGCCGTAGCGGGTCAGGCCGATTTCCTCAGCACGCTCGACGAGTTTCGGCGATGGGCTGCCCTTGGCGGCGATGCCCGACAGGTCGCCTTTGATGTCGGCCGCGAAGACGGGAATGCCAGCTGCCGAGAAGCCTTCGGCAAGAACTTGTAGCGTCACTGTCTTGCCGGTTCCCGTCGCGCCGGTGACGAGGCCGTGGCGGTTGGCCAGCGCCAACTCGATGCATTCCGGCACCATATCGCGGCCCTGACGGCTGCAGCCGATCATGATCAGGCCGTCTTGCACGTAATCCCGAGGATCGGCGACGGAACGTTCCGGACCTTTTTCGCCGCGCTTCTCTGTCATTTGTTGTCCTTGCGATTCGTGAGCCCGATTCAGGCTTTAGACAGCATTTTGTGATGACACGGAGGACGCTTCGGCGCAAATGGCAGCTCAAAGCCGAGCGCGAAATCCGTCCGTTAATTTAACGATCCTTCAACGCGCGGCAATTGGGCCACGCCAGCAGGGCGATTTCACACTCGCGCTGCGACGCTGAGCGGGTATACCCAACGCATATTTTTATCACGCACCGCACGCTCCAGGAGCCCGATTGCATGACACGTCCGACGCCCGAAACGCGACTTGCCGAAGGCTTTCCGGCCGCGAAGCTCGAGCAATGGCGAACGCTCGTCGATAAGGCCCTCAAGGGAGCGGATTTCGAAAAGCGCCTCGTTCGCCGGACCGCCGATGCGCTGAAAATAAAGCCGCTTTATACGCGCGACGACACTCTGCCGGGAACGGTGGAGGCGGTTCCGGGTGCGGCTCCGTTCACGCGCGGCACGAAGCCGGTGCGTGCCGGCTGGGACATTCGCACGTTTCACGTCGAAAGCGATCCGAAGGCGGCCAACGCGGCGATCCTTGAGGATCTCGAAGGCGGCGTCATGTCGATCGGGTTGCAGGTCGGCGACGGGTTGGCGCCGACCAAGGAGGCCCTCGGGGCGGCTCTCGACGGCGTGCTGCTCGACGCCTGTCCGATCGTGCTTGTCGCGGGAGACCGCTTTTTCGAGGCCGCCGGTGCGCTAAACGCCATCTGGGAAGCGCAAGGCATCAAGCCCGCCGACCGGCAGGCATCCTTCGGCGCGGACCCCATCGGTCTTCTGGCGATGACGGGGCGGCTGTCAGAACCTCTCGATTCAGCATTGGCCCGCGCCGTGGCGCTGATGAAGGCGACGGAGTCGTGCTCGCGCGTACAGGTCATGACCGCTGACGGCGTCGTTGCCCACGTTGCCGGTGCGAGCGAAGCGCAAGAGCTTGCATGCATGCTGGCGACGCTCGTTGCCTATATGCGAGCGGCCGAAGACGGCGGCATTGCACCGGCGCAGGCGCTCTCCAAGATCAACGTCGCGCTTGCCGCCGACATCGACGAATTTTCCACGATTGCCAAGCTTCGTGTCGCCCGCCGCCTCATCTGGCGTGTCGCCGATGCGTCCGGCGCCGGGAATGCCGCCGCCAACGTGACGATCAACTGCGTCACGTCCTATCGGATGATGGCGAAGCGCGACCCGTGGACCAACATCTTGCGCACGACCATCGCTTGTACGGGCGCGGCACTCGGAGGAGCCGACGCGATCGTCGTGCTGCCGTTCACGTTCGCGCTTGGCAAGCCAGACGCCTTCGCCCAGCGTGTTGCGCGCAACATTCAGATCGTCTGCCAGGAGGAGAGCCATCTCGGCCGCGTCACCGATCCGGCGGGCGGATCGTGGTATGTGGAAAATCTCACCGAGGATATGGCCAAGAAGGCTTGGGAGATCTTCCAGGATATCGAAGGACGCGGCGGCATGTTCGCGGCCCTGCAATCCGGATACGTTCAGGAGATGGTCGCCAAGACGGCCGAGGCGCGCGCCAAGGATATCGCGACCCTGCGGCAGGAGTTGACCGGCGTGAGCGCCTTCCCGTTGCTCGGAGACGACGGCGTCCATGCCGAGCCGTGGCCGGCTCCGGTCGTCGCCTCGGCAAAACCGGCGGTCGAAGTCACGCCGATGAAGCCGCACCGGCTCGGTGAAGCCTTCGAGGCGCTGCGGGATGAAGCCGACGCACATGGCGGCTTCAAGATTTTTGCCGCAAGCATGGGCGAGATCGTCGATCACAACGTACGCACCACGTGGATCAAGAACTATCTGGCGGCGGGCGGCATCACGGCCCTCATCAGCGACGGCTACAAGACGCCCGAAGATGCGGCCAAGGCCTTCAAGGACTCCGGCGCGACAGTGGCGTGCATTTGCTCCTCGGACGCTGTTTACGCGAACCTCGCCAAGCCGACGGCGGAAGCGCTGAAAGCGGCGGGTGCCAAATTCGTCCTCATGGCCGGGCGGCCGGGCGAGAATGAAGCCGCGCTGAAAGCTGCGGGTGTCGATCAGTTCCTGTTCGCGGGAGCCGACGCCGTTGCGACGCTCAAAGGACTGCAAGAGCGTTTGCGTTAGACGTCCGTGCACCGCGTAATCGCGGCCGACAACAACATGCGGGTTACGGAGCGATGAACGATCAAGCACCGGACGTGGGGGCGTCTCGTGTCACAAGGCGGATTCGGCTCCGGCGGCGCTTGAGATTGCGGCGTTATCGATACGTCAGTCTTTCGCGCCGCGTCTGGATGCGTCGCGCGGTGTTCGTCGCCGGTGCTTTGCTCGTTGGCTTGACGGCAGTGGGTTTCGCAAAAATAGCGGATCATGCGCAATTTGCGTACTACGCCATACTCAGAAGCGTGCCCTGGCTGCCGCTTTTCATGACGCCAGCGGGCTTTGCCCTTCTCGCCTACATAACTGCCCGTTGGTTTCCCGCCGCTGCCGGAAGCGGCATTCCGCAAGTCATCGCCGCACGCAAAAGTTCCAATCACGCGCACCGGCGTGCGCTCCTCGGCTGGCAGACAACGATCGCCAAAATCGTCATGACGGCGCTGGCGCTGGTTATCGGCGCCTCCGTCGGCCGCGAAGGTCCGACCGTGCAAGTCGGCGCGTCGGTGATGTTCGCCGTTGCGATGTTCGCGGGCATCGGCCGGCAAAATGGCTTGGTCCTCGCGGGTTCGGCGGCCGGAATCGCGGCCGCATTCAACGCGCCGATCGCCGGTATTCTGTTCGCGATCGAAGAACTCGCAAAGGCTTTCGCCGGGCGCATCAACGATATCGTTATCGGCTCAGTCGTCATCTCGGGAGCGGTGAGCTGGGTGATACTCGGCAACTACGACTATTTCGGCGAGGTCACGACCCGCATTGCTGCCGGGCAGGAATGGGCCGCGGTTCCAATATGCGCGATCATCGGAGGCGTTCTCGGCGGCTTCTTCAGCCTTGCCCTGATTACGCTGTCGCGAAAGTCCTTCGGTTTCATTGAAGTTGTGAAGCGATCGCCGTTGGTTTTCGCGGGACTGTGCGGATTTATCGTCGCCGTGTTGAGCATCGCGACGGCTGGCTATGCTTCGGGCAACGGCTATGTCGAAACGCGCGGCGCGCTCGTTGTCGGCCAAGCGATTCCCTGGTGGTACGGGTTGGCGAAGCTCGTGACGACGTTGCTGTCGTCGGCCAGCGGAATTCCGGGTGGCTTGTTCTCGCCTTCGCTCGCTGTCGGCGCGGGCATCGGCTCTATGATTACGCCGGTGTTTTCCTACGCAGACTCGCGAACGGTCATGCTGCTGATGACGGTTGGCTATTTCGCCGGAGTCGTTCAGTCGCCGCTGACCGCCGTCGTCATCGTCATGGAGATGACGAGCGACAAGAACATGGTCATTCCGCTCATGGCGACCTCTCTATTCGCGGCGTCCATTTCACGTCTCATCAGCCGCGAGCCGCTTTATCACGCTCTGTCGCATAAATATGATCCATCCGTCTTCCGCCTGCCCGGCACGGCCGATGATCCGGCCGATGCGGCGTCAGTTCGTCATCCGGTGGTCGGGCGTTAGGCTGCCGAAGCCGACGAGTTGCTGGAGATCGGCGCCAATGCCGGTATAGGTCGAGCCGGATCGCCGCGACGTTGCCGACGACGCAACACGGTTCGACCGATGCCGCACGACTTTTCGTTTCGCGACGCGCTGACGCGAAGCGGCGCCGGTGTGCTTGGCCGTATGCGAGCTGCGGCGCACAGCCGATTTGGTTTCTGCTTCCTGGCGTGCTTCGGATACGGCCGTCGGCTCTTTCTCGGTCTCGGCGGAATCGCTCACGTTGTTCGTCTCGGAGAGCGAGGCCACCTCCATCCGCAATTTGGGATCTTCCGGAGCTTCGACGATGCTTGGCGCAACCGGGTCCGGCAGAGCCGCGACATGCATCATCTGTGACTTCAAATTGCCAGTAGGCCTGGCGAATTTGGCGCTGAGCGCTTCCGCGGCGCTGCGCACCTGCATGGAAATCTTATCGCTATCGCTGAAGTCGTCGGCACGCGAGGCCAGAAGGAATTGGTCGTAATTTATCACCGGCACGTAGTCCGGGAGCTGGACGGACATGCGTGGGCCGGCGATCGGAGCTGGCTCTGATCGTGCCGCAAATGTCGGCTCGGATCGGCTCGGAAGCGCCGCAGCAAAAAGCGCGACGGATAGAATTGTCACGGCATTCGGTTTCAAAACACACACCCCCAACGCGATACAAATCGGGCTTTCACTTGGTCCTTTGCTTCAACGCCGATCCCAGTCTGGCGTCACCGCGCGCGGTGAGAGCAAATGGCAGGAGCTCGTTGTATGGCCCCGTTCCCCGAAACGAAATTCGCCGCCTAACAAGGCAAGAGCAAGGCTTGGTTTTTCTCGCGGCGATGACAAATACCGACGAAGGCGAGCGTGCGAGAGGCGTCACGCGCTGTAATGCGCTGGAGAAATGTCAGTGACGATGTTGAGACGCTTGCATCAAGCAGAAGTCGTCAGATCGAACGCGCCGATTGGCGGAATGAGGTGAAGCACGTCGCCCGCCGCGAGACCGCTTCCGCTGCCGCGCCGCGCGCTGTTCGTTTCGACGGTCTGACTGCTGCTATTCCGACGCCGGCAGCTTTTCGACTTTCGCCGCCAAGTCCGGAACAACGGTCATGCGAAACGTGTCGTTTTCGCACTTTACAATCCAGACCTCTTCATTCGGCTTCGACTGCTTGACGTCCTGCTTTGCGCTTTCGGGCTTGCTACAGGTGAAGCCCTGATCGCGAAGTTGGGAGGCGAGAAGATCGCGGATCGGCTCGTCCCCCGATTCAGCCAGCGCCGGACCTGCGCTCGCGACACAAGCCAATCCGACGATGGCGACGTGCACTATCTTGGTCATTCCAGTCGAACTCCCGGAGGCTGACATATGCGGCACTAGACGCCGCTTCGACTCACCATCGTAAGCCAAAACCCGTAAATCCGGTGTTTCCGGAATTTCTTGAGGTAAAGATTTTCTAGTCGCTCGCAGGGGCGGCGCTCATCGGCGCGGGGCGGTTGATGGCCGCTACGAGCGTATATGAAATCAGCATCAGCAAGAACCAGGAACCGAGTTTACCAAGACTGACAAGCTCCCATCCGTGACGCTGGTTGGGGTAAACCCAGGCGGCGGTAAACGTTCCGATGTTCTCGGCAAGCCAGATGAAAAGGGCGACGAGCGCCAGACCCAAGAGCAGTGGCATATGCCGGTAGGTTTTCCAGATCTTGTAATAGATCGTACACGGCCCGATGAGGACGATGGCCGCCGCGAACAGGATCGGACGTGCATCCCAAACATAATGGTGGGCGAAGAAATTGATGTAGATCGCAGCGCTCAGAAGCCCCAGCGCCCAAACCGGCGGGTGTCGCGTGAAGCGGAAATCGAACAGCCGCCAGCAACGGGCGATATACGAGCCGATCGAAGCGTACATAAAGCCCGTAAACAACGGCACGCCACCGATCCGCAACAGGCTCGCTTCCGGATAAACCCATGATCCGACCGAGGTCTTGAAGATCTCCATGATCGTGCCGACGACATGGAAGATAAGGATGACCTTCGCCTCCTCCATGGTTTCCAATTTGAAAACGAGCATGACGATCTGGATGATGACGGCGGCAATGACGAGAAAATCGTAGCGGGCCAGCCAAGCGCCCTTCGGATAGAAAAAGTGGGTCGCGATCAGCAGTGCCAGAAGAAGGGCGCCGAACAGACAGGCCCAGGCCTGTTTGACGCCGAAGCGCACGAACTCGTAGGCGAAATGCGCCGCCCGCCCATGCGCCTCGGCCCGCTCGCCAAGCTCGGCTTCCCAATCGATGAACTGCGCCAAGGGTGCCCAGAGCCTTGCCGCGCTTTGCCGGCGGGCCTCGTTCGAGACCTTGCGTTGCATATCTGACCTCGGACGGGGACGCTCATGGACGAGGCACTCATGATGCGGACGTTTATGGCTAATTCCGGCGCGCCAGTTCCACTCGGACGAGGTCTTTCGACCTTTGCGGAAAGAAGACCCCCTCATCCGGCCTTCGGCCACCTTCTCCCCTTGGGAGAAGGGCCTTATCGGACAGCTAGGTCCCCGTAGAGCCAAGAACGAATGTCGCACGGCGATTGTCGTCTCCGCCGGGTTCGCGTACCGTCGTGACGAACCTCAAACTTTGACCGGATTTAACCGCCCGCGATGACCTCGATCCCGAATTTCGTAAATGTCCCTCTCGATCCGGCTGCCTCGGACGCCACGAAACCGCGCGCGGCGGCGGAGTCGCCGGTCTGGGAGACGCCGGAAGGCATTCAGGTCAAGCCGGTCTTCACTGGCGCCGATACGGCGGACCTCGATTTCGTCGATACGCTGCCCGGCATTGCGCCGTATCTGCGCGGCCCCTACCCGGCCATGTACGCCCTGCAGCCGTGGACGATCCGTCAGTATGCGGGCTTCTCGACGGCGGAAGACTCCAACGCCTTCTACCGGCGCAATATCGCTGCCGGGCAGAAGGGCCTGTCGATCGCCTTCGATCTGGCAACGCATCGCGGCTACGATTCGGACCATCCGCGCGTCAAAGGCGACGTCGGAATGGCGGGCGTCGCCATCGATTCCATCTACGACATGCGCGTGCTGTTCGACGGCATTCCGTTGCAGGACATGACCGTCTCTATGACGATGAACGGCGCGGTGCTGCCGGTGCTCGCGCTCTTTATCGTGGCGGGCGAGGAACAGGGCGTGCCGCCGCAGAAGCTCGCCGGAACCATTCAGAACGACATTCTGAAAGAGTTCATGGTGCGCAACACCTACATCTATCCACCCGCGCCTTCGATGCGCATCGTCTCGGATATCTTCGCCTACACCAGCGCGAACATGCCGAAGTTCAACTCGATCTCGATCTCCGGCTATCACATGCAGGAAGCCGGAGCGACCGCCGACCTCGAACTCGGCTACACCATCGCCGACGGTATCGAATATGCGCGCGCGGGCGTCGCGGCCGGTCTCGATATCGATGCGTTCGCGCCGCGCCTGTCATTCTTCTGGGCGATCGGCATGAACTACTTCATGGAGATCGCCAAGATGCGCGCCGCGCGTCTACTGTGGGCGAAGCTCATCAAAGAAGAGTTCAAGCCCAAGAACGAGCGTTCGCTGTCTCTGAGAACGCACTCGCAGACGTCCGGCTGGTCGCTGACGGCGCAGGACATCTTCAACAACGCGACGCGCACATGCCTTGAAGCTATGGCGGCGACGCAGGGCCATACGCAGTCGCTGCACACCAACGGCCTCGACGAAGCCATCGCCCTGCCGACAGACTTCTCAGCGCGTATCGCACGCAATACGCAGCTTCTGCTGCAACAGGAAAGCGGCACCACCCGCACGATCGATCCATGGGGCGGCAGCCATTACGTCGAACGGCTGACTTATGATCTGGCGCAGAAAGCGCTGACGCACATCGAAGAGGTCGAAGGCCAGGGCGGCATGGCGAAGGCGATCGCCGCCGGCATTCCGAAACTACGCATCGAGGAAGCGGCGGCGCGCACGCAGGCGCGTATCGATTCCGGCCGCCAGACGATCACCGGCGTCAACAAGTATCAAATCAAGGGCGACAGGGAGATCAACTTCCTCAAGGTCGATAATCGTGCCGTGCGCGAAGCCCAGCTCGCAAAGCTGGAGCGGCTGCGCGCCGAGCGCAATGAACCGGCTGTGCAGGCGGCGCTCAATGCTTTGACAGAAGGAGCCAAGGGCAACGCCAATCTTCTCGATCTTGCCGTCAAGGCGGCGCGGGAGAAGGCGACGGTCGGCGAAATTTCCTACGCGCTCGAAAAGGTCTTCACGAGGCACAAGGCTGAAATTCGCGCGATCAGCGGCGTCTACAAGAAGGAAGCGGCGATGAATCCGAGCGTCGATCGGGTCAAGAAGCTCGTCGAGCAGTTCGACAAGGACGATGGCCGGCGGCCGCGTATTCTGATCGCCAAGCTCGGCCAGGACGGTCACGACCGCGGCCAGAAAGTCATCGCCTCGGCATTCGCGGATTTGGGATTCGACGTCGATATCGGACCGCTGTTTGCCACTGCCGACGAAGCGGCGCGGCAAGCAGTCGAGAACGACGTGCATGTCATCGGCGTTTCCTCGCTAACCGCCGGACATTTGACGCTGGTGCCGGAATTGAAAGCAGCCTTGGACAAGGAAGGTCGCGGCGACATCATGATCGTGGTCGGCGGCGTCATTCCGCCATCGGATTACGATGAGCTGTTTCAATCGGGCGCAAAGGCGGTGTTTGGCCCCGGCACCAACATTCCGGAAGCTGCCGCCGATCTGGTCGAGAAGCTCAACAAGCAGTTGGGTTACGCCGACAAAGCGGCAGCGGAGTAATCAACCTCCTTTTGGGAAAGGCGCGGATCATGGCGTTCGAGCAGCTGAAGATGGAGATCTCGTCGCTTCTGACCCAGATGCAGAACGAGCCCACGGACAAGCACGAAATTTACCTCGCGCTGAGAGAGAAGCTCAATCAATTGCGAGCGACCGGCATGCCTCTGCCGGATGATCTTGTGCGCATGGAGCGCGAACTCGAAGCGGAATTTTCGAGCGAACTGCCGAAGGGTGAGTAGGCGACGCAAGGACGGAAAGGCGCGGCCTCAAGACCGCGCCGGAAGGATGCGTATCAAAGCTTCCGCAGACTGAAGAACGCCGAGCCGGCTTCGCCGGAGAGGCGGACGGTCTGGCGGCGGCCGGAGACGGTGATGCGGATCTGTCCGCCGGTATTGTACTGTTGATTGTAGAACGTTCCGGAGTAGCTGCGCGCGCCTGTGCGATAGAGCGTTGCGGTCTGATCGACCTTGGCGGATGCGGTCGCGCATGTTGCCGTCATCGCGTAACTTCTGGCGCCAGTCTTTGAGAAATGCGCCCGGCATCGCGCTCTTTCTTTCGAACCAGACGAAAACGCGATCGAACCGCTACCGCTCCACGAGCCGATCAGAGAGCCGGACTCGGCGCGCGCGGAGCTGATGCTCGACCCGCTCACACCAAAGGCTGCAACAAGAATGCCTGCGGCGACGACGCGAGACATGCGCGGGAGAATGCTTCCAACCATCATCGAACTCCTGTGAATCCGGCATTAGCAGGGTGCGTACTATACCTTAGCGAGTATTGCAGCGCATCGGGAAGTAGGGATCGAATTTGGCTTCGTCAATCGGCGCGATCGGTGAACTATGGGTTTCCATGATCGCGGGAATTGCGCCGACACGAATGATGACGCTTCAATGTCATCGCGGTTAAGCCCAAAATGCGCGCCCTTGCCCCAGCCAATTGGTAACTATCCCGATCCGCCGCCCGAGGCTGCGTGCGCGGTCGTGGCGCAGCCGTCGCTTGCCGGGGCTCGGATTTCGTGCTCAGCAGGCAAGCGATGAAAACACTTCCCGAAGCCTTCCGGCCTTTCGATGCGCGCATGCTCGACGTTGGCGACGGGCATTGGATTTACGTTGAGGAGGTCGGCTGCAAAGGCGGCCGCCCCATCATCTTTCTTCATGGCGGACCGGGCAGCGGATCGCAATTCGTACACCGTACCTTGTTCGATCCGGCACGAGATCATGTGTTTTTGATCGACCAGCGGGGCGCCGGACGGAGCCACCCCTATCTCTCGTGCGCCGCCAACGGCACCGCTCATCTGGTCGATGACATCGAGATCGTCCGCCAGCATTTCGGAATCCCAAAATGGTTACTCGTCGGCGGATCGTGGGGTTCGACGCTGGCCCTGGCGTATGCGGAAAAATACCCCGCGCACGTTACGGCTCTCGTCTTGCGCGCCGTCTTTCTTGGCACGGACGCAGAAGTGCAATGGGCATTTCTCGATGGGCCGCGAATGTTTCGTCCCGAACTCTATGCCGCCTTCCGCGACTGGCTGCCAGTTGAAGAACGTGCCGATCCGCTCGCAAGCTATGTCGCTCGTCTTTGCGATCCTTCGCCGGAGGTTCATGTCCCGGCGGCGCATCGGTGGTTTGCCTATGAACGCGCTCTGTCGGAGTTGGCACCCAAGACCGCAATGCTGCCGGAACACGTCGATGAGGGTGCCCGTCTGCCGCCGACGCCGTTGATCGAGGCGCACTACATCCGGCACCAATTTTTTCTGGAACCCGGCCAGCTTTTACGCGATGCGCCGAAGCTCGCCGGTATTCCGGGACGGATCATCCAAGGCCGATACGACCTGCTCTGTCCGCCGAAAAGCGCTCATGCACTTGCGGCGGTCTGGCCCGAGGCACGCCTCGACATCCTCGATACCGCCGGGCACGCTATGACGGAGCCCGGCATCATGGAGGCCATGCGGGCCGCAATAGCCGAGCTTGATGGCTAACGGCACGGCCAGCCGGAAACTCCGCGGCATCGTTGCTTAACGTTCCGAACGTTCTTGACTTGCGCAGCAAACACACCGATACGAAGCGCATTGCTCTTCGATGGCGCTCGGGTCTTCGTGCCACTCCAAGCGGTTCAACTACCGCGCTCGACCCTGCATCCAGATCAATCCTTAAGACAAGGCCACACCCCGAAAGCGCCGGTGTGGGCCATGGGACGCAGCCCCGGCACAAGATGCACGGGCCTCGAAGCCCTTGGGAAAATTTCACTTTGACAGTTCAGACTTTCGAGGCATTCGGCTTCGCCGAGCCTCTTTCGCGCGCCCTTACGCAGTGCGGGTACGCGACGCCGACTCCTATTCAGGTTCAGGCGTTGCCCCCTCAGCTCGAGGGTCGCGATCTTCTCGGCATGGCGGAAACGGGTTCCGGTAAGACCGCAACCTTCGTTCTTCCCATCCTGCATAAGATCGCCGCCGAATCCATTGACCCCGCTCCGAAGCAAGTGTTGGCGCTGATCCTGGCACCGACGCGCGAACTCGCGATTCAGATCGACCAGGAAGTGGCAAGCCTTTCGCGCAACATGCGTGTCCGCCGCGCCGTCGTCCTCGGTGGCGTCAGCAAAGGGCCGCAGATCAACGCATTGAAACGCGGCGTGCACGTACTTGTCGCGACGCCTGGCCGTCTGCTCGATCACGTCAACATGCGCACGTGCGATCTTTCTCGCGTGCAGATTCTCGTGCTCGACGAAGCCGACCGCATGTTCGACATGGGCTTCATTCGCGACATCAAGAAAATCGTTGCGCTCATTCCGACAGCGCGGCGCACGGCACTGTTCTCGGCGACGATGCCGACCGAGATCAAAAAATTCGCTTACGACATTCTGAACGACCCTTTCCGCGTCGACTTGTCGACGAAATCGGTCGTGGTCGATCGCATCGATCAGAAAGTCATGATCGTTCGGACGGCGGAGAAGCAGAGCCGTTTGCATACGATTCTCGCCAATCCGGAATGCAAGCGGGTGATCGTGTTCACGCGCACGAAGCGTGGCGCCGACCGCGTTGCCGACCGCCTCGGGATGGCGAGCATCAGCGCCGCCGCATTCCACGGCAATAAAGCGCAGAATGCCCGCCAGCGTGCTCTCAACGACTTCACGATGGGGCATATCCGGGTGCTTGTCGCGACCGATATCGCGGCGCGCGGCATCGACGTTTCGAACATCACCCATGTCGTCAATTTCGACATGCCGCTCGATCCGGAAACCTATGTGCATCGTGTCGGACGAACGGCGCGCAAGGGCACCAGCGGCATTGCGATTTCCCTGTGCGATCCGTCGGAACGTCAGGAAATCACGGCGATCGAACGCTTGATGAAGCAGAAGATCGAAATCATCGACGATGTCGGCGGCGAAGTTCTGCCGATGCCCGCACGGCGGCCGCATCATCAGGCATCGCACGCCTCACGGCGCGACGGTGGCAATCGCGGCGAACATCGGCGGGAAGGCGGACATCGCGCTGAGGACCGCAATGACCGGCACGGCCGTTCCAATGGGCATCACCGTGACGGCGATCGCCAGCACGACCACGCGGCGCGGGCACACACTGGCGGACGGCACGGGCCGAACAGAGATGTCGCTTCGGAGATCGATGCGGTATTCGGTGTTGAAAGCCGTCCCGAACGGCCATCGCAGGATCGTCGGCCGCATCGCGGCCCGTCGGGCAACGGACATCGCAGCGATCGGCCTCGGCACGAACGCGGCGGCAACGAGCAGCGCGCGCAGGGCCATCGTCATCCGCGCGAGGATCGGCCTGATCGCTCCCGCGAAGATCGACCGGCGCGCCACGCCGATCAGTCACGCCCGGAGCACGCACACGCCGGACGCCGCCAAGAGAACGCCCGCGCGCCTCAACGCCGGAATGGCGATCAGTCCGGCGATCGCCGTCCGGCCTGGAGCGGCGGCGCCGACGCGCCGAAGTTCATGAAGCGACGTGACAACGGCCGGGGTCGGCCGAGCCGGCCATCGGACTCCGCGTCCTGATATCGACGCGCCGGGCCTGAGCGATTGCGCTTCGGTCCGGCGTCCGTCCTTCGCGGATACAAAAAATGGCCGGGCATTCGCGCCCGGCCAAGTCATATGAGGAAAGTCGAGGTTGGCGCGTGCCGTCAGCCTTTCTGATCGGGATCGTCGTCCGATGCCGGACCACCCTGATCGTTCGGGCCATCGTTCTTCATGCCGGGACCATCCGGGCCACCGTGATGGCCGTGATGACCGGACCAGCCGCCATGATGACGTCCGCCCGGACCCCAGCCGTCGCCGAAAGCCCAATGAGGGCGATGATGCCGGCCACCAAATCCCGGACGAAGCTGATGCATCAGCGGACGCAGGACATCCTTTTGCTCGTCGCTCAATGATGCGTAGAAGGGCGTGAAGGCTGTCGAGAACGCTTTCATGCGATCGGCGCGTTTGGACAGTCGCTCGCTCATTCGCTCAAAACGTTCCGCCATATCCGCGCGTTCGCGCTTGGCGCCCGATTCCCTTGCGGCTTTCCGCTCTTCACGCTTCTTGGCGCGTTCCGCGCGCTTTTCCTCGCGGGCCTTGAAGCTGTCGCGAACCTGCGATTCAACGGGGGCCCAAAGTTTTTCCTGATCGGCAGTGAGCTGCAGCGCGGCTTTCACCATCGCAATCCGCCCGTCCTCGATGCGCGACCGCGTCTCCGGCGTCATCCGCCAGCCCATACGATCGGACGTCTTGGCGATGGCAACGGTGGTGGGAACGGCCACGACGGCGGCCAGCGCGAGCCAGGTGCCACGCGATAAATTCTTCATAAGCAATCTCCTTAGGTCAGCCGGGAAGTCGGTGGGGGGAGCAAGTGTCACCGGCTGTCGGAGGTATGAACGAGACGACGGCATGGATCCGTCGGCAAAATCATCCGATGCGGACCATGCGCGGCGGCGTCATTCGCTGCGGTTCAGGGATGTGGCGGAGCACCGTCTCATGCAGTGCAGTGCTTCGCAGAAAGCGCTGAAGCAGCTCTATTGGCTGGCGCGCAAACTTCGGATGATCTCGCCGCTCGATCCGTCCGACGCGCCATTGAGGATGGAAACAGACGCAGATTTGGCCGTCTGCTCAGAGCGGTCGATCGGCTGAGCGTAGACGACGCGATCGCGTCCGCTGAAGCAGCCAGCAATGCAGATGACCAGATCCTCGTTCGGGCGCGCGGCCGTCAGCTGGCGCACAAGCCGGCTCGACTCAATGCCGTTCGCATCTTCGAGGCCGTCGAGCGGAACGCTGTTGAGATTCTTCACCGCCGGTTGCTCGCTGGTAATTGCGGCGGTCGCGATTTGCACCACGCCACTGTGCGCGTCTTCGGAAAATGCGCCACCAGCAGTCAGCAGGGCGGAAAGAACAACAAGGCCGGCCGGAGCCAGCGACTTCGCAAATGCGCGACGCATGACAATCACTCGAAATCTAAACAAATCCCGAGCAACTGTGCCGTCCGCGCGTAAAGGAAGTCTTACACGGGCACAGCGGCACGATAAAATATGCGCGCTGCTCGTTCCTATGCGCTCGCTGGAAACATGCCCTGGATGGCCGCCTCGGAGGGCGGCCATGACGTGTAAGGATTGTCATCCCGGGCGAGCCCTCTTGCGAGACCCGGGACCCAGGGAAACATCGTATGGCCCCTGGGTCCCGGCTCTACGCTTCGCTTCGGCCGGGATGACAAAACTCGTGTCTTGCACCTTTAGTTCGATGCCTCGAAGCGCCAATACGTTCCGGCTTGCGATTGAACGGCGAGAATGTCCTTGAGCCGTTTGTCGGGCGGACGAACGCCAAATTCCATCAACGCCTTCACGTCATTCAGCAGTGCCGGATTTTCCGCGTAACCCGAATGATTGAGACCCAGCGCGTCGGTTGAGACGGCCGTGACGTCAATCGTGTCGACTCCCGGAATAATGAGCGGACCGCCCTCGGGAATGTCGCCCGCACGGGGCACGCCACCCCAGAACCGCGCCGAATAGTCCAATGCGCGGTCGTTGGAAGCGGCATACAGCGTCACGCCCTTCGCGAAACTGGTGATCTCGCGCGCGATGATATTGAACTTGTCGCGATCGACGTCAGGAGCCGCAAGAATAACCTGACTGATGACGACGCCGGGCGGCACTTGCGGCTTCAGGCGTTCCAAAACCCGCAACAGCAGTTCGTTGCCCATCGAATGCGCGATCAGGCTGATCGACGTCGCACCGCTCTTTTGAATGACGAACTTCAGGAACTCGGTCAGCCTCGGCTCAGCCTGCTCGACGCTTCCGTGATCGTAGGTATAGCTCGCGATCTTGCCGCCGGAGGGCCAACTGTAGAGGAACGGCACGCCGTCGAAGCGCAGGTCATAGGCAATCTGCGCGGTCCGGTAGAGAGCGCAATCGAACGACGTGTTGAAGCCGTGCACGAATACGAAAGCGTGGTTCTTGAATGTCTTGGAGGTCGCGAGCCGCGCCTTGATCAGCGATAGCATCTGATCTTCCGTCAGGCCTTTGATTTCCTGCACGGTGAAGTGCTTCTGCGGATCTTCTTTTTCCTCGTAGACCTTGATCTTGAAATACGGAATTTCGATCACGACCGGGCGCTCGATGTTGGGCACCTTGTGAATGAGCGGCACCGTAACCAACGCGCGGCCGAGTTGCAGTTTATGTCCGCGCTCGGAGCCGAACTGTAGCCGATTTGGATCGACTTCGATGGCGCGATCGGTTCCGTAGAAGACCGGCACGATGTCATAGGTCTTGGCCGGATCCGGCGCCGGCGCGGCGGATGCTGCGCGGTTCGCCTCGGACTCGCGATGCGCGGCGGCGGCGCGGGCTTCTTCATCGGCGCGCCTGATGGCGGCGGCACCAGCTTCTGCTTCGGCTCCGGCGCGGGCCGCGGCTCCTGG